>Ga0316192_10001484_pt1 | contig 17248 bp, 12 predicted proteins | sample MerIslwburrow_MG_FD_204931 | JGI IMG/M metagenome (GOLD analysis project Ga0316192, IMG submission 204931) | Coastal sediment microbial communities from Maine, United States - Merrow Island worm burrow | ecosystem: Environmental > Aquatic > Marine > Coastal > Sediment | place: USA: Maine...
ACTTTCAGAAAGTATTTTCACCCCATTAAATTGATATGCCACCTCACCAGCAATGGTATGAATATTGGCATGTAGCTCATAGCTACCATTTTTTAGACCGTCTGCTATTGCCTGTTGTGCATCTACTTGAAAATCATCAGCAACTAACTTAATCAATGTTTTATTGGCAAAATCATCCTTACTCAGGCCGGTTACCTGCTCTGCCCGTTTGTTCCACCATAGCGACTTTCCGTTAGCATCAAACTCAATAATAATGCCTGGTATTGTCGATACCACAGCCTCATGTTGGGCCAAAACAGATCTAAGATGGGACTCACTATCCCTCAATGCACCTTCAACGCTGACTCTTTCATTGATCTCTTCCAGCAATGATTCATGCTGTAGCTCTGCATATTTACGTCGCTGCTTAAGCGATTGCATCATGGTGTTAAAACCGCGCGCCATGTGTTCGATCTCTATTGGACCCGTTATCTCAGCCCTAACGCTGTCGTCACCCGCTTCGGCCTGTTCCAATAATGAAACAAATTGATACAGAGGCTTAATCATCTTATGGGTTACGACGGCGGAAATAATGATCAGAAACAGCGCAATGACCATTGATATAAATAAGTTATTGACAAGCAGTTCTTGCTGTATTTTAAACAGATTGGTTCTATCAATAACTACATTGACATGACCTAACAGACTGGGTGCTGGAGTGAAAAGCGAATCAAAATTCTGGTTTATTTTTCCTGTAAAGTCTGAGTCGTACACCGGCGCCATAAAAACCCAGAAGGAACGGCTTTCATTTACAAGTTTTGCATTAAAAGGCAGATCAGATTCATTGGTACCACGCGGATAATCATGCTCTTGAAGTGATTCTGAACCAATCAGTAATTCACCATTTTTTTTATAGATACCCAAGGCATGGATATTTTTATATGCCAGAACAGTTTCAATATCATCGATGGCGCTATCACCTGCACCAGAAAGCAATGGCAGGATACTCAAATGTGCGAAACTGGAGGTGACCTGTTCTGCCTGTTCATAGACGATATCGGATACTTTTTTATTGACAAAATATCCCGCCGTAAGGCTACCAATTATGGCGAGTGAAAATATTCCGGCGGATAATAATAAGATTATCTGCCAGTGAATATTGAGCCTAATCCTATTATTTTCCTGCGCCGTCATTATTTTTTATTTAAGGCCGTCCATGTCACTGGGTAGACGTGGTGGGAATTTTGCCAGCACCTCTTTTAGTTCGCTACCGCGTTTTATCGTAACGGGCAGCCAGGTGCCGAACTGGGTAGCCTGGACGATTTCTATTACCTGTGAAACCTCTATTATCTCGATTCCTGCCATTGAGGTGATTACGTCATTCGCCTGCAGCTCAAGCTGCTCGGCAATGCTGCCTGAAATAACTTTGCCAACAATAACGCCGGCGTCTGTGGCTTCAAGGTAGATTCCCAAGCGTGGTTTATCGGCTGCTTTATCTTGTTCAGAATGACGAATTGACTTTAGGCCTATTACCGCATCAGCAAAGTCTTTTTGAATATAGCCACACTCAAACTCCTTATCCCAGGGAATCAACACGGCTGGTTTGGGCATATCTAATGCGGCAAGTTGCTCTGGCACACCGTAACGATACATCATATGGCCGCTACCAAGCACCGCTAAAAATTGCGCTTTTGGGTGTTTTTGGACGCCATTGGCAATCGCTTCAGCCATCGCCCTGTCCCAGACCTGCTGGCTTTCGACAAATCGATTAAAGCCTGGCACAGCCATTGCCTTGGCTATCTGTTCTTCTGAAGGTGTTTCTGAGTGATTCTTACCGTGCTGCATAAAAACACCTGCCAACATTTGCCGATAACCGTCACTGGCCGGGCTAGGGGCTGAAATCCCCTCACGTTGCTCAACAGCAATGTTTTCCCAGCCCTCTTTGCCTACCTGGCGAATCAGTGAACGTTCAATATTGAGGGCATAGATTGGAATCCTGTTCATGCGCGCATAGTGAAACATGGGCATGTACAGGCTGGCATCAAAGCTCCAGTAGGTCTCCCAGTCAACCTGTTTCAGAAACTGCCGCTCAGTCAGCTCACCGTTTACCCACTGATCCAGCACTGGCTGGGCCTTACGCGGAAACATTTCAAAGCCCAACACAACATCTTTATTTAACGTATGTAGCGCAGTGATCATCTGTAGCTGCCAACGATGATGCTCCATATTGTCATGGTGTTCACCCAGCAAAATGATTTTTTCAGCCTTACTGGAACCGATGAGTTTTGCCGTATTTATCCAGGTATTTGTTTTGGGCTGTAAAACCTTGCCAACAGGTACGCAGTCGTCCGCCTTAAGCGATGAGTGGGCAAATACTAAAATAAAAATGGCTAGATAGCCGAGTAATTTAACCAGAATAATGCTGTCATCCTTATACAAACTGAACCCCCCAAGCAACAAACAAGCCCTCCATACTCAGGCTCCTATGAATAAATATAGTCTTGATAATTCTATATTTTAATCTGCGTAAACCGTAGATAAATATGCTTCAAAACAAAAACAACATTAAAACAACAAAAAATCATAAAGTTACGTAAATATTCTAATCTTAATTGAGCTTTATAGAAGCTAACTTTTCTATAAAAAATCAAGTTACCCACAACTCAAGGCCATATTGACCGCAGGCCAAATAAGGCTGATTTTGATTTTAACAAACCACCCACCTATGATATTTAATCACTAATAATCAAAGAGTTATAAACTGGTTATTTTTTAACCAATTTGTCACATAGCCCGTTTTTAGTGCTGTTCCACGGCCATTTTTTGATTTAATCCACAAAGTTATCCACAGCTTTTGTGAATAAATATTCTTTCACTTTAAAAACAATAACTTATTTAAATTCTTGAGTGCAGGGTATAGTCTTTGAACACGAAATTGACTATCTGGCAATCAATTTCACTTGAACCTGCCGACTCTCACCCTGCCGCATATAGGCAATCCCGACCACCTCACCCACTGCCATTTTTCTAAGTCGCTGAGCGAAGTCCCGTAAGTCAGCCACAGCCTGTTCATTCACTGCAATAATCACATCCCCTTCAGTTAAACCAGCCTGTGCTGCAGGTGAGCCCGGCACCACCCCGGCTAGTTTCACCCCTGATCCAGTAAAGCTAAAGTCCGGTACTGTCCCTATACTGACTTTACGCCCCTGCTTTGCCCTGGACGGATTCTTGAGGCCTGTTTTCTGGCCTGTCAGGGTGACGGTCAAAGGTTCAGGCCGACTACTGAGGTAATCAATGGTCTCTTTCAGCACACTGGCCACCTTGACCATCCCGGCGGCATCGACCTTGTCGACCGTATCACCGGGACGATGAAAGTCCTGGTGGACAGTGCCAAACAGCTGCACAGCGGGCACGCCAATATCAAGATAGCTACGCTGGTCACTGGAACCGAAATCGTTAGCCACCGCCTTTACCTTCAAACCTGTGACAAAACCAATTCCCCTGAAAATGTGCTGCCATTCACTGGCCGAACCCGTGCCAAACGCAGTCACAGGGGCATCCCCCAGCCGGCCGACAGTATCCAGGTTAACCATGGCAATCGCCTTGTCTGCCGGCAGGTGTTGATAATTACGGACAAAATACTCAGAACCCAGCCGACCAGCCTCTTCAGCGGTAAAGGCGACAAAGACAATGCTGCGCTGCGGTTGCCCGCCCTTGGCGGCAATACGCGCCAGCTCCAGCATCACCGCAATGCCGCTGGCATTATCGTCAGCACCACTATGGAGCTTGCCTTGATTGCCCTCCCGCACATCCGGCCAACCCAATCCCAAATGATCATAATGGGCACCAACAACCACGCTTTGTCCGGCCATGGCTGGATTATTGCCAGGAATGTAACCGACGACATTTTTCATTGTCACATCGCGGCCAAGGCCAGCAACATATTCAGTCCATTCCTGAAAATAACTGTCTGAACCAGGAATACCTGGCTTAAGGCCGGCATCGCGAAATGCTGTAGCAATATACTGGGCAGCCTTTTCCAACCCCTGCGTGTCCAGTCCACGGCCCTGCATCTCTGGCGCAGCCAGGGCACGAACATCGGCCAGCATGCGTTGCTGATCAAACACCGCCGGCAGCAGCGCCAGGGCTGGACGTGGTTGCAGAGCTGCCATTTTGGGCGCCGCGCCATCCAGAGCAAAACTCATTGGTGAATCCAGCACCGGCCATTGGCCTTTGACCACATTGCTCGGCTCATCGCCATCGAATACCAGATAACTGTATTTACGGTAATGCGGCAGTTTACGAGCCAGGCCTGGGATAGCCTGCGGACGATCTGCGGCCAACCAAACCATGGCATGTGGATCATCCTTATGGCGGCGGGCTGTCAGGACGGTGCTGTGTTGCGCTGAGTTAAACGCCCCCTCCTTCAGGTTGATAGTGTCTGTTTGGCGAGTAACCCCTTGCCCCCTAAGCGCCGCGACAACTTTATTGGCGAACAGGTTTTGCCCACCCAGCAACCAAACCGTACGGTCATCAGGCAGGGTAGCCATAGCATTGTCATACTTCACTTCAAGATTGCCGAATTGAGAGCTGTTCCATCTCTTCACCAGCGTTTCATAGGCAACACGAATTTCTGCTGAAGCCCTGGATGGCAAGACAAGAAGCACACGTTCTGCACCAAAGGCCTGCGACAGAGCTGGAGGGATCTCAGCCCGACTAACACGGCGGAACAGATCAAACTCGGGATCGATATCCAGGCGGATTGGTTTAGCGACCAGCTTAAGCGAAAACGCCTGCTGTTTTGTGGCCAGCATCAGATTGGTTTGAAAGGCCGCATCTTTACCTTCAAGACTAATAGCCATTGGCACAGTCAGCTGGTAGACATCGCCCGCTTGAACCTGTTTCAAAACGCCATGAAGCAACCAACCATCCGTGTCTTTTTCGACGGCAACATCATCAAGCTGAAGCGCGGGTGCGCCACTGCGCTCAACCCATTGTCGAAACAAAGGCCTTAAATCATCATCGCTGAGCGTTTGAAACACCTTGAGCAGATCATCAAAACCCGCTTGTTTAAACTGATATTGACGATAGAAACGGTGTAAACCGATAACAAAGGCTTCGTCCCCTAGTGTCTGGCGCAGCATATGAAAAAACATCTGTGACTTGCCATAACCAATCGCCTCGCTGCTAGAGCCGTGTCTGGAGGTAAATTCAGCCAACGGAAAATCACGCCCCGCAGAGACAAAGTCGGCATAGTTCTGCAAAATATTGCGCCGGAAATTGACCGCATTGCCACGCTGCTGTTGAATCAGGTGATCAGCAAGATAGGATGTCAATCCCTCAGCCCAATTGCCCTGTTGATAATCAACATAGACGCCATTGCCCCACCAGTTATGCAAAATCTCATGCGGATATGAAGAATGCAGAATAAACGGCATACGAATGACCTTGGGGCCTAATAGCGTAAACGACGGCATGCCATAACCGGTCTCCCAGAAGTTTTCTACCAGGGCAAACTTGTTATAAGGATATGGCCCGAGCAGGTTGCGATACATCTCTATATATTGGGCCGTCACCTCAAGGTATTTATTGGCCAGGGCAGTATCTGCCTCTCTCAAAAAGGCCATTGCCTCAACCTTGCCAACAGCCTTTGTATATTCATGAAATGGAGCGGCAATCAGGTAAATCTCTTCTTGTGGATTCAGCTCTTGCCATTGCACTGAATTGCTCAGCTCATCATCAGTTTGTTTAAGCCGATCGCCCTGGCTAACCACCTTCCAATCCTTAGGAGATTCCACAGCCATAGAAAACGATACCTGCGCGGCCTCTATATAGGGATACCAGATAGATGACCCCGCCAAAAACACGCCCTCGGCCGAAACCATTCCTGCAGTTTCACTAAAGCTTCTGGCGTACTCCTCGCCCTGGCTTGTCAGCTGATGATGCAAAGAACCTGAATAGCGCAAAACAACCGATGTTTCGCCCTTCTTTAAAGACAAACGATAAGCGCTGACAGGCACAGAAAAATGCTTATTATGAGAGGTTATTTTTGCATTAATGTGCTTGGGATTAAGCGTCAACGACTCATGCAGATAAAAAATTATCTCCGCTCCATCCAACAGCTCGCCTGGCAAAGTAAGCCGATCGCTTACCTCAATACTATGCTCAGCCGGATTCAGTTTTACATCGAGATCATGGTGAACATTGATACCGGCAAAACTTAAAGCAGGTGTCATACAACAGAGAAAAAATAGAAAGAAAAACTTCCGCGGCAAGTTCATCCATAATCCTTTAGAGGGGGTTAAAACACACCCAACTCTAAACCAAGGCCCTGATGAATAAAAGCGACTTAATTTTGATGGCCAATGACTCAGCAGCCATCAAATGATAGTGAATGGTTTATCTATTGGCTTGCTAGTACGAGGGATAAAACAAAACAATCTAATGGTGCCCGGAGCCGGAATCGAACCGGCACGACCGTTAAGTCGAGGGATTTTAAGTCCCTTGCGTCTACCAATTTCGCCATCCGGGCTAAGATACTGAATGCGTTGCGGGAATTATTTTCTTATCAAACAATCTGCAACATCATGCGATTTGATGGGCGATGATTGTACGGGATTTAAATATGATAATAAAGAGTAAGATGGAGGCTGAGGGCGGAATCGAACCGCCGTCCACGGCTTTGCAGGCCGCTGCATAGCCACTCTGCCACCCAGCCATCTTAAAAAGAGTATAGCGGATTTTCTCGCTATAAAAAAACCTCGGTAAGTGTGACCGAGGTTCGAAATTTGGAGCGGGAAACGAGATTCGAACTCGCGACCCCAACCTTGGCAAGGTTGTGCTCTACCACTGAGCTATTCCCGCTAACATCTTGAAAGTGAGCGCTATTGTAATGATTACAGCGGGACTGTCAAGCACCCATCCCTATGTTTTTTAATCTTCTTTACTCAACACAGGCCAGGCAGCCTTCAGGTATGAAATCATTGACCACAGCGTCAGGATAACGGCGATATAAAGCAGCACCATCCCTCCTGTGTACATTGGAATCCCAAACAGCGGCTCATGATAAAGCAACATAAACAAGGCAACCATCTGCGCTGCAGTCTTCCACTTGCCAATGCTGGAGACCGCTACATGGGCACGCTCACCAATCTCAGCCATCCATTCACGCAGGGCTGAAATTGCAATCTCTCTACCAATGATGACTGCCGCAGCGACTGCCATCCATGGATTGGGGTTGGCCTGAACCAATAACACCAGGGCAGCGCCGACCATCAACTTGTCTGCCACCGGATCGAGAAAGGCGCCAAAGCGCGAGGTCTGGTTCAGCCTGCGCGCCAGATAACCATCAAGCCAATCAGTAAAAGCGGCGAAACCAAAAATGGCGGTGACAGCGACATTGACCCCGTCAAACGGCAGGAAGAACACCAATACAAACACCGGGATTAAGACGATGCGAATGTAAGTCAAAATGTTAGGGATATTTGTCATTATGCCTATTCTACATGGAAGGCATCATAGATGCGCTGTGCCAGTTCCTGGCTGATGCCTTTTACCTTGGCTATATCATTGACGCCGGCCCGAGCCACCTCTTGCCAACCACCAAACTGGTTGAGCAGATCACGACGGCGCTTGGCCCCTACTCCCGCAATGCCTTCCAGCGGTGACTTGCCTCGCGCCTTGTCACGTCGTTGGCGATGACCGGTGATGGCAAAACGATGGGCCTCGTCACGAATCTGCTGGATCAGGTGCAGGGCCGGTGAATCGGCAGGCAGTATAATCGGCTGATTCTGCCCGGACAAGAACAGCGTCTCCAGCCCGGGTTTGCGTCCCTCGCCCTTGGCCACCCCCACCAGAATCACCTCAGTCACCTGCAACTCGGTCATCACCTCACGTGCCTGGCTTAGCTGGCCCTTGCCACCATCAATAAACAAAATATCCGGCAACTTGCCCTCACCCTTCTTCAAACGGGTATAACGCCGCGTCAGGGCCTGAAACATGGCGGCGTAGTCATCACCGGGGGTGATGTCTTCTATATTAAAACGGCGATAGTCACTTTTACGCGGGCCATCCTGATCAAACACCACACATGAGGCCACCGTCGCCTCGCCCATGGTGTGACTAATATCGAAACATTCCAGTCGTTGCGGCAGCTCATCCAGCCCCAACCCTTCCTGCAACGCCTGATAGCGCTGTTGCATGCCCGACTTGCTGGCCAGCTGCCGCAGCAGCGCCTCTTTAAGATTGGTCTCGGCCATTTCCAACCAACGGGCTCGACCACCACGTACCTTGTGACTGATGGACACCTTGCGGCCGGCCTGTTCGGCCAACACAGATTCGAGCCACTCTTTATCTTCCAGGGCATGATTCACCAGCACTTCGTTCGGTACCGGCTTGCCCAGGTAATACTGCGGTAGAAAGGCACTCAACACCTCGGCCGGCTCTGACTCCTGAGTATGTTTGGGAAAGAAACTCTTGTTACCCAGATGATGACCGCCACGGATAAAAAATACCTGCACACAGCCAATGCCATTTTTAACATCACTGACGATGATATCCAGATCGCCGCCTTCACCACTGACATACTGTTTTTCCTGCACCCGTCGCAGGCTACCAATCTGATCACGAAAGCTGGCCGCCTGTTCAAATTCCAGCGCGGCACTGGCCTGCTCCATCCTGACCACCAATTCATCAATCACCTGAGTGTCTTTGCCTTCGAGAAACATTACTGCATGACGCACATCTTCATCGTAAACCTGCTCACTGACATAACCAACGCAGGGCGCAGTACAGCGTTTGATCTGATATTGCAGACAGGGTCGGGAGCGATTGCTGTAAAAACTGTCTTCGCACTGGCGCACCCGAAACAGCTTTTGTAGCAGGTTAAGCGTTTCACGCACCGCCCCGGCACTTGGATAAGGGCCAAAATACTTGCCCTTGGCCCGCTTTGGGCCACGGTGATAGGCCAGCCGTGGAAACTCATCGGCCGACAGGAATATATAGGGATAACTCTTGTCATCGCGCAGCAACACGTTATAACGCGGCAGCAGCTCCTTGATCAGATTGTTCTCAAGAATCAGCGCCTCGTTTTCGGTGTGGGTCACCGTGACATCGATATTGGCGATCTGACTGACCATGGAACGTGTTTTGGGCGAGCTGAGATTGCGAACAAAATAACTACCAACCCGCTTGGCCAGATTGCGGGCCTTGCCGACGTAGATCACCTCATCGGCAGCATTAAACATGCGATAGACGCCCGGCCGCGAGGTCAGGGTCTTGAGAAAGGCCTTGGCATCAAATTCAGGTTTGCTGTTTTTTTCACTCATGCCGCTTGCGCAGGTGTGCCCATCAATTCCTGAGCGCGGGCAAACACCTGTCGAAACATCGCTTCGGTGAGACGTTTAGTCTGGGTGTTGTAGCGGCTACAATGATAAGAGTCGAGCAGCCACAAGCCATCAGGCAAGGCATATTCGTGCAGATGGCCGAACTTGTATTGCCCCATCTTCAATCCCAATGTCCGCAAGATGGCGTTGTGGGCAATCGAACCCAGCGCCAGCAGCACCGTACCCGGTTTGAGTTCATCTATCTCTTGCTTGAGAAAACGGCTACAGATATTCACTTCGTCAGTAGTGGGTTTGTTCTGCGGCGGCAGACATTTCACCGCATTGGTAATGCGGCAATTCTTCAGCTTCAGGCCATCATTGGCAGACTCAGAGACAGGTTTGTTACTCAAACCAAAATCATACAGAGTCTGATACAACAACAAACCAGAATAATCACCAGTAAAGGGCCGGCCGGTGGCATTGGCGCCATGCATCCCCGGCGCCAGACCAACGATCAATAGCTGGATTTTTTTAGCCCCAAACGGCGCCACTGGGCGGGCATGATAACCAGGGTAATCGGCCTTCACATCATCAAGGAAGGCAACCAGACGGGGACAGAGACGGCAATCAGGATCAAACATCAGGTAAGTTTTGGCTGATAAAAACAAGCGCTGATTTTAGCACATGGTCAGTCCTGCTTCTTACGCAGCTCCAGCTCCTCTATAAAACCAAACTGGTTCATATCCTCAATCCTTTGCGGATAGAGAACGCCATCCAGATGATCAACCTCATGCTGCACCACCCGGGCATGAAAATCCTTTACCGTACGTTCAATGCGATTACCGACCTGATCAACACCACTATAAAGAATGCGGGTATAACGTGGCACCACGCCGCGCAGCCCCGGCACACTCAGGCAGCCTTCCCAACCGGCCTGCATTTCTGCATCAAGGAATTCAATCTCCGGATTGATCAGCACCGTCATCGGAATTGGCTCGGCATCCGGGTAACGCTCATTGCAGTCAAAGCCAAAGGTGACAATCCTCAGGCTCTCACCAATCTGCGGCGCAGCCAGACCAACCCCGTCCTGCACGGCCATGGTATCGAACATATCCGCAACCAACCGATCCAGTGAGGCTGTGTTAAACTCGGTCACCGGTTGAGCGACCTTTAATAAGGTCGGGTGGCCCATGCGCAAAACTTGCCTAACTGCCATCCTGATACCTCTTATAATTAACCAATTGAAATAATCATAACCCGACAAAAGTGTTTATGAAACGCATAATCAACAGCCTCATTTTCGCCTTATTCAGTCTGCCCGTACTAGCCCAGGACTCAGATAATGAAACTGAGCGCTGGTACGAAGTAGAAATCATTCTGTTCGAACAACTCAACCCTGTCAGCACAGGCTCTGAGCTGTGGCCAATGGATATAGAACAGCCCGACCTAAGCAATGCCATCGACTTGTTGCGCAGCCCAGAGGAAGTTCAAACATCGGCCTTAGCTGAACCAATTGACCAAACAATAGCTGTTATTGAGCCAATACAACCAAGCGAGACTGATATTCAACAAAGCAAACCAGGCGAAGCTAACAATCCATATCTGGACACCCCCTACCTGATCCTGCCAAAACAACAATATCAACTCAGCGATGCCTATCAAAAACTGGTTAACTCTGAAGACTACCTGCCTCTGGTGCATGTGGCCTGGCGTCAGGTCATTCCACCACGAGAACAACCAGACCGAATATTTATTCATGACAAGCTCAACGGCACTACAGAACAAGAGGTTTTAAGACAAGAACAGGATGCACCACCAGCCAGCACAGACTTTCTTGCTGAGGCAATAGCGGATGACAGAAGCGCCACAAACGATGTCCCAGAACACAGCCTCAGCGGCATCATCAGCCTCGGTCTGGGTCGTTACATTCACGTAGAGGCCGACCTGTTACTGCATAAACCACTGCTGGAAAACCTCATTCTGGATGAACATGCGCCACCCGCCTTTTCTCTGCCGGAACCAACACAGTTTATATTCGATGGTTTTGAAAACGAACCTGTAGCAGTAGTAGTAGAAAAACAAATGCCTGAGTTATTTCGCATCCAGGGCAACCTGCGTATGCCGAGTAAAAAAATACATTATCTCGATCACCCGCTGGTGGGTATGTTGATACTGTTTACACCTTATGAATTGCCCGAATCAGAACCGGAACCAGGACCAATTGAAGAAGTGGAAGACACCAGCACTGTGCCTGCTGAAATCACCAATAAAGGCACCGTCGTTCGCCCCGGACAAGTGCTTGAGGATAGAAGCTTTTAACTAAGTGGTTTGCCCCAAGTTATTTAAAACCTACAACTCTGACTCTAGCAACAGCGTCTCCAGCTGCTGCTCTTTAATACCGTAGAACTGTTTGATCGCGCTAATCTGATCCAATATCGCCTGCTGTTTGCCAGCATGGTTGCGTTTAACGGCAAGGATCATCTTGTTTTTACTGGTGTGTTCAAGGGAGATAAATTCCAGCACCTGAGTGTCATAACCGTGTGCCTCCAGCAGCAAGGCACGCAGGGTGTCGGTGATCATCTCCGCCTCTTGACCGAGGTGAACGCCATATTGCAACAACGGCTGCAGCACCGTCGGGTTATGCATCTGCGGCCTGACCTGCTTATGGCAACAAGGCGCGCACATGATGATAGCGGCGTTAGCACGGATACCCATGTGAATTGCATAGTCGGTGGCGGTATCGCAGGCATGCAGGGCTATCATCACATCAATCGCTTCGGGCGAATAACTCCTGACATCACCCAAATGAAAATGCAGCCCATCAAGATGCAGCTTACTGGCAGCCTTATTGCAAAGTTGAACCATATCTTCGCGCAACTCAACGCCAGTCACCTGGCCATCAACTTTCAAGCTGTTACATAGAAAGTCATGAATCGCGAAGGTGAGATAGCCCTTGCCAGAACCAAAATCGAGCACATGCACAGCGTCCTTGTTTTTCAACACTGATGAGTCAAAGGCACGCTGAAACAGCTCGACAAATTTATTGATCTGCTTCCACTTGCGAGACATGGAGGGAATCAGCTGGTGCTGTTCATTGGTCACACCCAACGCAACCAGAAACGCTCTATCAAGATCGAGATAACGTCGTTTCTCACGGTTGTGCTGACGTGAGGGAGCAACGCTCTGCGTGCTCTTGCCGCGATGCAACATCGCCTTACCGCGTTTACTGAAGTTCAGTTGCAGCTCTTCGCTCAAGGTGAAGAGATTGGCATTTTTGAATGCATCACCGAGCAATTCAGTGATGAGTTTTATGCCATCCGGAAGTGGCAAGTTTTTGGTGATGTCGCGGGTTTTATAACTGTAGACAAAACAGAGCTGCGCTTGATCACGCAACATTACCTGTCGCACCACGATGCGCACCAGATCAGTTTCGGCACCGCGGTATTTGCTTAGCACCAGCTTACTAAAACTCTCTTGTTCGAGGCTCTGAGTAAGTTGCGAGATAAACTGTTGCCGTTGATCCTGTTCAGGGGAATTGGTTGACATCATTGAGGCTCAGCTTAGATAAAGAAATGTATCCCGGTTTTATGCTTTAACTGCAATTACGCTTATAACAAAACCATCAACCTTTCAAACATACCTCTGATGTTGCCCATGCCCTCACCCAGACAACGAATAATCTCTGCCATGGTGATCTCTTCTTCGGTTTTACCGGCGGCCCAGTTAACACTCACCGCACAGCAGGCATAGGCCATGCCCAGTTCACGCGCCAGTGCAGCCTCGGGCATACCGGTCATACCCACCATGGTGCAGCCGTCACGCTCCATGCGTTTGATCTCGGCGGCGGTTTCCAATCGCGGTCCCTGGGCGGCAGCGTAGGTGCCGAAATCCGAAAACTGAACATTGGCTTGCTGACAAGATTGAATCAGTGCCTGGCGCAAGTTTTCATCATAAGGATTACTGAAATCAATGTGAGTGACCTCTTCCAGGCCATCTTCAAAAAAAGTATGTTTGCGACCCCAGGTGTAATCGATGATCTGATTGGGAATGGCCAGCGAGGTGGGCACAAAGGCCTCGTCCATGGCACCACAGGCAGCAATGGCGATGATCTTTTCTACACCGGCATCTTTCAGGGCGCGGATATTGGCGCGGTAATTGATCATGTGTGGCGGGATGGTGTGATTGCCACCGTGACGCGGCAGAAAGATAACCTCACGACCAAACAGTTTGCCGTAGGTCAGCGGTTCTGATGGTTTACCGAAAGGGGTATCGACCTCTACTCGCTTGATGATTTCAAGTTCAGCCAGTTTGGTCAGGCCGGTGCCGCCAATGATTGCGATATTACTCATGTAGATTGTTCCTGAAATTTTATCTGTAGGGCGGGTCCCACCCGCCATATGTACTTTATTAAATGCACATGGAGGGTGGGACCCGCCCTACGATCACATGCCTTTTACGGCGTAAATGCCGGCGGCATTACGCAGGTAACCCTTGTAGTCCATGCCGTAACCAAACAGGTAGCGGTCTTCTACATCCAGGCCGACAAAATCTACTTTCATCTCGGTTGGACGTTGGCGAATCTTTTCCACCAGCACGGCAGTGTAAACTTCGGCAGAACCCGCCTGTTTGCAGTCATGGGCGATAGCTTCAAGGGTCAGGCCTTCGTCAAAGATGTCATCAACCAGCAGCACTACCCTGTCTTTAAGTGGTTTGTGTGGTTTGACTATCCATTCCAGTTCACCGCCCTGGGTGCTATGGCCATAACGGGTGGCGTGAATGTAATCCGTGGTCAGCGGAAAATCCAGCCGTGGCAAAAGCATGCCTGCGGGGATGACACCACCGGTCATAATACAAATAACGATAGGATTTTTATCCGCCAGTTTTGCAGTGATCTCAGCCGCCATTTTGTCGAAGCCTGCCTCGACCTGCTGTTGGTCACATAACAGATCTGCCTCTTGCATGACCTGTATTGATTCTTCAAGATATTCAGATGTCATCACTATTACTCAATAATTATTTGTTTTGTTCTGTAATCACAGTGCGTTTAGGTGTTGCAGGCAAACGAGGTAGCGTTATCTGTGGAAACTCACCGGTGAGTGTTTGCAGAAATTCCACCAGGTAAGTTACCTCTGTCCCGGTTAAGTCACGATTCAGCTGGGTCTTGGCCATAACGCGGACGGCCTCATCCAGAGTTTTAACCGCACCGTTGTGAAAATAAGGCGCAGTGATGGCAACATTTCTTAATGACGGCACCCGCCACATGCGTTTATCAGTTTTGACCCGGCTAAAATCATAACGGCCGATATCGTCTGCCAGACCGTACTGTTTTTCATAGTCGGTACCAGGATAGTTTGGAAACAACTCGTAAAAGCCTTCACCCTGCTGCAAGGCCAGCCCTGGGTTTGGACCGGCCAGATTGACCCAGAAATGACACGAGGCGCAACGGATCTCGATAAACTGCTCAAAACCCTGTTGGGCATATTCAGAAATAGCCTGTTTGTCACCGTTTAAAAAGCGGTCAAACGGACTATTGCGGGTCACCAGGGTGCGCTCAAAACTGGCGATGGCCTTGACGATACTGTTTTCGCTGACGCCTTCGCCTGCGAACACCACATCAAACTGTGAACGATATCCATCGATGTTATTTATGCGCTCAAGCAATGCCTTGCTATCGGGCATGCCCATTACATTTTTATCAAGAATATGTTGCAGAGCCTGCCTTTCCAGTGTCTTGCTGCTGCCGTCCCAGTTATAAATAGTGTGATAGGCGGCATTCCACAGTGTTAACGTGCTGCGACGTCCCTTATTGCCATAAACACCTACGGGCTGAGCTATGCCATCTTCTCCGCCTGCGGCAAGGTTGTGGCAGCTGTTACAAGAATGGGTGCCCGTAATCGACAGACGTGGATCAAAAAACAGCTGTTTGCCTAGTTCAATCTTGGCATCTGTTTGCGGGTTGTCCGCCGGTATCGGCGGCTGTGGCGGCAGAGGTTGAAAGGTCCATGGGATTTCAGCTTGAGCCGAGGTCGCTGCAAGCGAAAAAAACAGCAGCGAAATCATTATCCTTAATCTCATTCCCCTCTCCTTTGCAGCATGTCTTTCTATTTTGGCTGTGTTGATGCTATGCGCTCTTCAATGCTTACACCATCTGGAATGTGCAGCGTTGAGGTTGGATAGGCAATCTCGGCCTGATGTGCGGCAATGATGTCATGAATCTTTAACAACACATCGTGTTTCACTTCGTGGAATTTGATCCAGTTGGTGGTTTTGGTGAAGGTGTAAACAAAAAAGTCTACTGATGATGCGGCAAAGGCATTGAAGTTGACGATCATGGTTTGGCTACTATCAATCTCAGGATGTTCACGCAGCATCTTTTTAACATCATCGGTGATGGCAGACATCTTGCCAACATCATCATAACGAATGCCAATGGTTTCGTAGATACGGCGATGGCTCATGCGCGAGGGGTTTTCCACCGCGATGGTGGCAAAGACAGAGTTGGGAATATACAGCGGCCGTTTATCAAAGGTACGAATACGGGTCTGACGCCAACCGATATTTTCTACCGTACCTTCAATCTCACGATCAGGTGAACGCACCCAATCGCCAACAGCAAAGGGACGGTCAAGATAAATCACCAGTCCACCGAAGAAATTGGCCAGCAGATCCTTGGCGGCAAAACCAATGGCGATACCGCCGATACCGCCGAAGGCCAGCACGCCAGAGATGCTGTAACCCATGGTCTGTAAGGCTACCAGTGTGGAGGTAATAATGACCGACAGGCGCAGCAGTTTGCCAATCGCATCGACAGTGGTGTGATCAACCTCCTTGCCTTGTTCGTCACTCTGGGCAATCAGGTTAGCCTGGGCATTTTTGATGAAACGCAATATAAACCAGGCGATGACGATTATAACGCCGAGCTCGCGCAACGGTGTAACGGCTTCAAAGATTGCCGCATTGGTGACCTGTTGCACAATGGAGGCGGCAAAGGCCAGGCCGACGATCCAGATCAGCAGCGACAGCGGTGCGCGGATGGATTCAACCAGGGCGTCGTCCCAAAGTGTTTTGGTCTTTGCCAGGCGTTTATGGATGCGCTGTAAAACAGCTTTCTGGATAAAATCGAGCATCAGAGCGAAAAACACCACCACAAAGACCTGCACTATCCAGCCACTTTGCCCGGTGTATTGTTGAATCTCTGACAGCAATTGTTCCATTACATCTTAGCTCTTGTGAATCTGAGCAACGATTTTACAGCAAATCAACCGGCTTAGCCTGATTCAACGAGTCCAGCACCTGAACGGCCTGATGCCATTGCGGATTATTATGCAACCGGTCGCGGGTTAGCGGTTTACGACCATGCATGCGTGCAAGACGCAGGTGTGAGGCTGGGTTATCAAAACGTTTCAGACGCTCCAGCGTGTTACAGATCTCGGCGAAATTGTCGCACACCAGCACCATGTCACAACCGGCTGCCAGCGCTGCCTCGGCCCGATCGCTGACGCTGCCCATCACCGCCGCGCCCTGCATCAGCAGGTCGTCACTGAAGATTGCGCCCTGAAACTCCAGCCGCTTACGTAAAATATCCTGTAACCAGAAACGCGAAAATGCAGCAGGTTGGGCATCAACCTGAGGATAGATGACATGACCCGGCATAATCCCCGCCAGGCCTGAACGGATCAGACGCTCGAACGGCACCAGATCATCCGCTTCGATATCGACAAAGGCCCGTTCATCACGGGCAATGCCGACATGGGTGTCCACCTCAACCGCGCCGTGGCCGGGGAAGTGTTTGCCGGTGGCCGCCATACCGGCCTTTTGCATGCCGGCAATATAACTTTGGGCCAGATCTGCTACAACATGAGCCTTACGATGAAATGAACGATCGCCAATGATTTCTGAAACCCCATAATCAAGATCCAGCACCGGTGAAAAGCTGAAATCCACAC
>Ga0316192_10001490_pt1 | contig 17216 bp, 18 predicted proteins | sample MerIslwburrow_MG_FD_204931 | JGI IMG/M metagenome (GOLD analysis project Ga0316192, IMG submission 204931) | Coastal sediment microbial communities from Maine, United States - Merrow Island worm burrow | ecosystem: Environmental > Aquatic > Marine > Coastal > Sediment | place: USA: Maine...
CCTCGACGATTTCACCGAGGTCGTCACCTTGTTGCTGGGCGGCGAAGTCGCGCCCTGGCAGGGACTTGGGGTCAAGCTCTTCCAGCCCCCCCGGCACCAGCCGCCTGTTCTCACCTGTCGCCTCATCAGTGGTCATGAGCCCAATAGTTTCACACCATTCCGGTGGTGTCGTCGCGAGCTGAGAGCCTCCACCTGGAGCTTGGCCGACCGGTTGCCGGGCGGTGGCCGAGGTGCCAGGCTGATCCCGTGCCCGATCTGCAGACCACCTTGCTCTCCCCCACCCCGATGACGATCACCGGCCCGGTTCGTGCCCCTGGTCAGATGCTGGCCGAACAGGTCTACGACGACCATCTGAGCGTGCACGACGACGAGACGGCGGCCAAACTCGGCCTCACCGGCGCTCCCATCGAGGGCCCAACACACTTCAGCCAGTTCGAACCGCTGCTGGCCTCGCTGTGGGGTGAGCGCTGGTTCTCCCATGGCTGCCTCAGCGCCCACTTCCTCAACATGGTGGTTGAAGGCGAGGAGGTCCAGGCCACGGTGACCGCCCCCGGCCCCGGAGCGGCCCAGGTTCGGATCGACGCGGCCAAGCCCGACGGCACCCCGGTGCTGACCGGCACCGCCTCGATCGGACCCGATCACCCACCGACCGAACTGGCGCCCCGAATCGAGCGGGCCCAGGCCAACCCGCCGACTGACGGCGAGCTGGTGATCCTCGATCGGCTGTCAGTGGGCCAGAAGGGTCGAACGGCCGACGTGGTGTCGACCGGGGCCGACGTGAACTACGGCGACCTGTACCCGTTCACCCTGCGTCAGAAGCTGGCATCCATCACCGAGTCGTTGACCTGGCACGACCCCGAGGCCGGCTCAGCCTCGCCCTGGGGTCAGGCCGTGGTCCCGATCGAGATGTTGAGCGTGCTGGTCAACGCCGGGAGTCGGGGCTCAGGCTTCGCCGCGCGCCAGCCCTCGGTGGGGTTGTTCATCGACCTCCAGGTCTGCCTGCTTGGGACCCCGGTGCTGGTCGATCACGAGTACCGGGTGGAGCGGGAGATCGTGGCCCTGGCCCAGAGCCGACGGACCGAGTCGTACTGGGTCCGTAGCCTGCTCATCGACGTGTCGAATGAGGTACCGGCGGCCGAGGTGCTACTCCACTCCGGGGTGTTCAAGGACTCCTACCCCGACTACCCGCAGCGCTGACCCCCACCTGTTTCCTCCACTCCGAAACTCGGGCACCTTGGGGGCAAAAATCCACCTCTGGGTGCCCAAATTCGATGGCCAGGAGAAGGGATTGACCAAAGCTACGGATTACCGTCCTACCCTGGTAGTAGAGTTTGAATATGCCCCGAGGAAACCCTTCGCCCAAGCTCGCAATCACCGTCGACCCCGAGGTCCACGCCGGGGTGCTGGTGGCCGCCAAGGAGGCCGGAGTCAGCGTGTCGGCCTGGATGACCGAGGCAGCACGTCGCGCCTTGCTGATTCGGGAGGGGCTGGCCGGAATTGCCGCTTGGGAAGCCGAGCAGGGAGCCCTCAGCGAAGCGGAGCTGGCGAACGCCCGAGGGCGAGTCGCCGCCCAGCAGACAACCGCCCTGGACACCGACCAACGCCGATCGGCATGACGGTTGTTTACGACGCCGGAGTTCTGATCGCAGCAGATCGCAACGATCGAGCGACCTGGGCGGATCACCGCGTGCGTCTGGAGTCCGGCATGATACCGATGACCACGGCCCCCGTCGTCGCCCAGGCCAGCAGGTCCGCCCGCCAGGTGCCGCTCCAACGATTCCTGTCGGGGTGCCAAGTGGTCGAGTTCACCGCCGACGACGCCCACAACGTTGGCGCCCTCCTCGCCGCCAGCGGGACCTCAGATGTTGTCGATGGCCATGTCGTTTCCGTGGCGGTCAGCCTGACAGCCACTGTCCTGACCTCCGCCCCCGGCGACATTGGTCGCCTCATGGATGCGACCCCAAACCCAGTGCCCGTGGTGAGCATCTGATCGGTGACGAATCGGCAGAACGGGGCATGCCGATCTCGAAACTCGGGCACCTTGGGGAGAAAAATCCACCCTTGGGTGCCCAAATTTCAACGGCCCCACGCCCGCTCGATGCGCAACACGGCGCGGAGCGGGCGGCGCGGCGCAAGAAAACTTGCCAAAGTGGAAAGCTATAGCTACGTTTCCACTATGGAAAGTTATGACTCGCCGAAAGCGTCACTTGAAGCGATCGAGAAGGGCTCGGTCATGGCATGGACCAGGTACCCGCCCGTGCCGCCGTGGTTCTACCCCATACTCGGCGCCACGATGGGCACACTCTCGATGATGGTGCCCTTTGGCCGGTTCAACCCGGTCGCCGCCGTGGCCGCCAGCCTCGTGGCCGCCGGGGCTTCCGGAGCCACCGCCGGGAGCTATCGCAAACTTCGGGGCCAGACGCCGATCCGCAACATCCCGCCCGAGCTTCAACGCCTGATCACCGCCGCCGTTAGCATCATCGTGATCGTCTATGGCGGTCTTTTTGTCCTCTCGTTCACCCCGTTCTGGCCTGCCAACCCCGCGCTGGGGGCGATCCTGGCCTGGATCGCAGGCGCACCCTTCGAACGGCGCTACCGCCAGGCGGCCGATGCCGCCGAACGCCGAGTCGGGCTGCAATGAGACTCGACGGGCTTGACCCAGTCATCCACGCCCCCAAACGCCTGGCCATCATGTCCCTGCTCTGCTCGTCAGCCGACGCTGATTTCACCTTCCTGCGTGACCAACTGGTGGTCTCGGAGTCCGACCTCTCGAAGCAGATGAAGACCCTGGCTGAATCCAACTACGTCAAGATCCACAAGAACGGAGCAGGACGCGGCAGCGTCACCCGGTACTCGGCAACCCGCGCCGGTCGTAAGGCACTGACCCAACACGTCGAAGCCTTACGCTCCATTCTCGAACCAACCACCGGCGACCCCTCAGACCTCGACGATTCATAGGCGACCGTAGGAGTTGCCAGCTTCATCAAGCGGAGCGTCGGGTCGCCGTGTAGGTTCTCGGCATGCCGCCAGCCGGGTTCGACGCCGTCCTCTTTGACTGGTGTGGCACCCTCGTCGACTACCCCAGCGAAGAGGCACGATTCCGTCCCATCCTGGAACGGCTTGGACGACCCGCCGACAACGCCGAGGTCGCCCGACTAGCCACCGCCTTTCGCCAGGCCGCCGAGCATCCCAACGCCATCGAGGCCGACAAACGCTGCGACCTCTCCGCCGCCGACCATGTCAACACCAAGGAGGTGATCTGCGACATCGCAGGCATCGACACCGAGTTGGGTCAGGCGATCGAACGCAGCTACGGAGACCTCGATACCTACACGACCTACGACGAGGTGGTGGAGGTAATCACCGACCTGTCCGACAACGGGATCGAGATCGCCATCATCAGCGACTTCCACGTGGACCTGCGACCACACCTCTCCTCACTCGGCCTGCTGGATCGGATCGACGGGTTCGCCATCTCGTGCGAGGTCGGAGCAATCAAACCCGACCGCCGCATGTTCGAAGCCGCCCTGGATCAAATCACCGCGCCACCCGAGCGATGCCTGATGGTCGGCGATAACCCCAAACCCGACTGCGGAGCCGCCGCCCTCGGGATGACAACGCTGATCCTGCCCGTCCCCGCCGGCCCGAGGCCACCGCTGCTCAAGCGGGTTACGTCGTTGGCCCTTCCTGGCCGGTGATGTGTCGCCGGCGGCATGGATATCGCTTTCAAGCTCTCGGCGCATCTCGCTGACGATCTGTGGCGCACGATTGGTGTAGTCGTTCCATTCGGGGCGGTCCATGGCGCTCGGATCGTCAAAGATCTCAGCGGCGACCCGGATCGGGGCAGCGGTCACCACGGCCAGATTGAGGGCGTCGCTGGGGCGGGCGTCGAGTTCGTGCGTCCCGGCCGGCCCATCGATGATGACCACCGCGTAGTAGATCCCGGCGACCAGCCGGGTGATCCGCACCTCGACCACCCGGGCCGAGGTGGCTCGGAGGATCCCGGCGGCGAATTCGCAGGGAACGGTCGGGGCATCTCCTCTGCCTCCAGGCCGATGGCCAGCGAGGTTGCCTCCGGGAGCCCGATCCATAGCGGAAGCGCACGTTCGGTGTCGTCTTGGAGCACGACGACATGGAGGCGGCGACCGGTGTCGGTGCCTCCGGCTCGCACGTCGGCAACGGTTACATCGAGCCAGTTGGTGGATTGTGTTGTGGGGTTGGACATTGGGGGTACCTCCGGGAGTAGGACTTCTTGGGTCAGACGAGCAGCGAGGGCGTGGCGCCCCTGGTGAAGACGGGCTTTGACAGCCCCGACGGTGATCTGCAGTTCGGCCGCCGTTTCTCGGTAGGTCAGCCCTTGCAGGTAGAACAGGAACGTGGCTTGGCGCTGCCCAGGGGGGAGCACGTCGATGGCACCACGGACCTGTTCGGCCATGAGCGACGACTCGGCAAGCTCGTCGGGGCGTGGAGCGCCGTCAACAACGTCGGCCGGTTCGATCAGACTGGCGGTTCGTGATTGTCCCAGCCAGCGGCGGGCAACGTTGAGGGCGATCCCCGACAGCCACGGCCCGAACCGATCAGGATTGCGGAGCCGGGGGAGGCTGACCAGGGCCAAAACAACGGCCTCCTGGACGGCATCGTCGGCCAGATGGGAGTCGTCGAGCATGCGTCGGGTCAGGGCCGTGACCATCGGCCGATGCCGCGTCACCAGCTCGGCGAAGGCCTGCTTGTTCCCACCGACGGCCCGAGCAACCAACTCAGCGTCACCCAGTGAACCCGGAACAGGAGAACGACTCATGTCCCATAGTGCACCGGTAGGCGCCGCGGGTTCGTCGCGATCTCGAAGTGGCCGCCGAGGGTTGAGGTGCGCTGACCTCAGAAGTCGAGCAACTCGGCGAGGTGGAGCCGGAACGTGTCGATGCCCTCGAAGGTTCGAGCGTGCATGCCGATCTCGATGGCCCCGGCCAGTTTCGACGGTGAGTCATCGGTAAAAAAGATCGCACTGGGACTCACTCCCAGAGCCTGCGAGACATACTCGAAGGCCCGGCGGTCGGGCTTGGCGTAGCCGATCAGGGCGCTGTTGAAGATGGCGTCGAAGCGATCGTCCACCCCCAGGGTCTGCATCTCCTCAGCAATGGTGTCGGTGCCGTTGGTGAGCACCGCAACCACGAACCCTGCCGCCCGGAGCTGATCGACAAGGGCCATCATGTCCCAATCGATCCTGCCCTGGTCGGCCTGCCAGTCGGCCGCCGCCGCCGGACTCCCGAGGACCACACCAACACGACGGCCCCACTCGGCACGAGAGATCTGCCCCGTGATCACCTGCTCCAACAACGACGGTTCGAACGCGGCGGCCATCAACGCTCCCTCGGCAAGACCGTGACGAGCCTCCACCTCAGCCACGTTTCCAGGGCCAAAATGACGAACCACACCGTCGAGGTCCAGCACCACCGCTTCGATCGACATCACGCCAGTCTGCCCTCCACGACCGGGTCTGCGGTCAGTGTGGAATTCCATTACTTTCCTGATAGGTTAATTAACCGGTACCGAAAGTGAGGAAGGTGGGTCTGATGGCGGCAGCAAGTGCAGTGCTCGACGACGCTCGGCTGGATGAAACATTCGCGGCCCTTGCCAATTCGACTCGGCGGGCGATTTTGGCTCACTTGGCCCACGGGGAAGCGACCGTGAACGACCTCGCTGAACCGTTCGACATGACCCTGCCCGCGATCTCCAAACACATCAAAGTTCTCGAACAGGCCGGGCTCGTCACCCGCAGCCGCCGAGCCCAGTTCCGGCCCTGCACCATTGCCGCTGCGCCACTGGCCGAGGTGGCTGACTGGACCGACCAGTATCGCCACATCTGGGAAGACCGATTCGACCGCATGGACGAGTACGTCCAGAACCTGCAAAACACCCAAGACAAGAAAGAAACGTGATTCATGACTGGAACCAAGAACGTCCAGATCGAGCGCACCTTCGACGCACCCATCGACCTGATCTGGTCAATGTGGACCGAGGCTGAGCATTTCGCCAACTGGTACGGACCCATGGGGGCCAAGATCCCAAAGGCCGAGATGGATGTAACGGTCGGTGGCCGCCGCCACATTGGCATGGAGATGGAAACCCCCAACGGCAAGATGCAGATGTTCTTCATCGGGGAGTACCGGGAGATCGACCCCAAAACACGCCTCGTCTACACCGAGGCCATGGGCGACGCCGACGGCAACGCCATGACCGCCGAGCAGATGGGCATGCCCGCCGGCGCACCAATGGAAACCTCCGTCGTGGTCGAACTCGAAGACCTCGGCAACCAAACCAAAATGGTCATGACCCACATCGGCGTTCCCGCCGACTCCCCCGGTGGTCAGGGCTGGACGATGGCAATCGACAAACTGGAAGCCCGCATCGCTGAACTCAAGGGCTGAGCGGCATGGAATCAGCGGTGATCAGTCAGCCAACCGCCATCGCGATGACCGCTGGGATACCGGTCGATGGCCACGAGATCGGTTGTTCCCACTGATCGCCGCCGGTCAGCTACCGGCCCGACCGCCGCCTTCGACCTGATGGTTCTAGTGTGGGTCAACTCATCCGCGATGGTGAGAGAATGAGAGTGGAGCATGACCGACGAGGTCGACCTTGACGCTGAAGGCCTGAGCGCCCGCCGGCAGGTCGACTCGGGCAGTTTCGCCACGATGTACTCCGTCACCCAGAAACACCTCACGCCAACGTCGAGGTGAAGGGCCTCCGTCACTCCCCGGACTTCACCGGCGTAGCGGCGGGGGTTGGGTCGCTGTTGTTGGCGCTGGCCGTCATCAGCCTCAGCCCCAGCGACGAAGCGGCGACCGACTCCAACAAAGCGAACGATGATGGTGCCGACGCGACTGAAACTCCTGGGGCTCCGCTGTCGCGAGTCGGTTGGCCAGCTCCATTGTCCTCGAGCCGCTGGCCCGCTTCGCCCCCGTCGGCACCCTCGTGCCCACTTTGGCCACCGAGATCCCCACGGTCGACAACGGTGGCGTGGCCGCTGACTTCACCTCAATCACCTGGACCCTTCGAGACGATGTGTTGTGGTCGGACGGAACCCCCTTCACCGCCAATGACGTCGTCTTCACCTGGGAATACTGTGCCAACAAATCCACCGGGTGCATCGCTGATCTGTCCAGCCCCGACCGTGTCGTTGCCGAGGATGACCACACCGTCACCATCACCTACATCGACCCCCAACCCTTCCCCTCTGTGGATTTTGTCGGCCACGCCGAGCCAATCCTCCAGGGGGGGCACAGTTCGCCGACTGTATCGGAGAGCAGGCGGCCACCTGCACCCAACAGAACCAGGCACCAATCGGCACCGACCCGTACCTGATCAGCAATATCCAACCCGACGAGAACCTGCACTACGCCATGAACCCGAACTATCGAGGCGTGGCTGAGGGCAAGCCGTCCTTCGGCACGGTCACCATCGAGAGGCCGCTCAACTCCTGGGCTGCGGCCCGGTCGGTGCTGAGCAGAGGCAACGCTGACTACGCACCGAATCTCTATCCGAGACCGGAAACTCTGACGCCGGAGAGTCTGGCGTCGATGGAAGCTGTCGGCAACGGCCGGGTCGTGAGCGCGTTCGCGGCCGACGTCGAGCACATCAACCTGAACCAGACCGACCCCGACGGCAACCCCCCATCGGAGTACGGGGAGAATGGTTCAGGCAACCACCCGGTCCTATTCGACAACTTCGAATTCGCCCGGGCGCTCTCGCTGGCAGTCGACCGCGAGGCCCTGGTTGGGGCCACCGGCAGCCCCGCAGCTGCGCCGGCCTGCAGCATGTGGCCCGTGAGCGGGCAACGCTCCAACACCCACGATTGGTGTCTGGACCCGTGAGGTGACCCAGGTCAATCAGATCCTTGACGACCTGGGCTATTTCGACAGCGACGGCGACGGCGTACGCGAGTCCACCAATGGCACCCCCTCGCATTCGGCTTCGTTACCCATACCAGCCCAGGCAGGCAGGCCGTGCAGGACATCATCAAGGAGAACTGGAGCGAGATCGGGGTCCTGGCCGTCATGACAAACGAAGAGATCCAGCTGTTTTTGACAGCAGAGGCACGAGCAACGCGTCGATCTGGAAGTTCCGCTCCGACATGGAGATGTTCATCAACGGTACGAGTACCCCCCAACCCGGTCGACTACCTCCGACAATGGACCACCGCTGAGATCCCAACCGCCGCCCGCGACTGGCCGACGACCGGCAACTTCGCGCGGATGCACTCAACGCAGTACGACGACGTCTGGGCCGAACTGGCCGTTACCGGCATCAGCGATCCGTCGCATGAGGACCTTCTGAAGCAGCTCCAGGACCTGCAGATCGAGTCCGGCGCCATCATCCCGCTGGTCCGCCCGGCAAAGGTCTCGGCCACCAGCAACTCGATCGGTGGCTTCGGCGAAGCCACCGATTGGGACTCCGAGTTCTGGAACATCGAGGACTGGTTCCGGATCGAATAGCCGTGGTTGCCGTCGAACTGAAGACCCTGGACAACCTGCCGGTCCCGGCATCCCTTTGGTATCGGCCGAATATCAAAGTATCTTTATATTCTAATCTGCTCAAGCAACTGGCTCGACTCCTAGGTCCGACGGCCGATCGGGCACGGCAACCACGATCGACGATCCAACCGCGAGGCCATGAACGATCTCATCCAAGCCATGAAGGCGGCGGGCGAACCGACCCGTATGCGGATTCTGCTGGTGTTGCACCGCAGCGAGCTGACCGTCACCGAGATCTGCCGCATCCTGGGGCAGAGCCAACCCCGGGTCAGCCGCCATCTGAAACTGTTGTGCGACGCTGGCCTACTGGCTCGCCAGGCTGAAGGTACCAGCGCCTACTACCGCCACGCCCGCAGCGCGTTCGCCCAGCAGTTCCTGTCGTCGCTACGCCCCCTGGTCAATCTCGACACTCCCGTGGTGGCCCGCGACGAACAACAGTTGGCCATGATCCGGGCCGAACGGGCCGAGGTGGCCGCCCGCTCGTTCGAGAAGATCACCCTCGAAGCCGAACTGTTGGAAGACCAGCACGCTCCCGACAACGACGTCGAGGCCGCCATGCTGGCCGCCGTCGGGCCGGACAAGGTGGATCGCCTACTCGACATCGGCACCGGCACCGGGCGGGTCCTTGAGCTCTTCGCCCCCAACATCAGTAACGGCATCGGGGTCGAACTGAGCCGGGAGATGCTCAACCTGGCCCGCACCCAACTCGACGCCAAACGTCTGCACCACTGTTCGGTGAAGCACGGCAACGCCTACAACCTCGACGTCCACCCTGGCAGCGTCAATCTGGCCGTGCTCCACCATGTGCTGCATTTTCTGGAGGAACCGGCCCGGGCCATCGAACAGGCGGCGCAGACCATCGAGCCCGATGGTCGCCTGCTCATCGTCGATTTTGGCCCCCATCTCATCGAGGCCCTACGCACCGATCACGGCCACCGCCGTCTCGGCTTCGCCGATGAGGAAGTTCTTGAGTGGTGCGGAACGGCCGGGCTCGGCGATGTCTCGATCACCCACCTCGAACTGGCCGACTGCGATCCCCCCGGCCTGACGGTCACAGTCTGGCTGGCCCACCAACACGGCGACAGCCATCGAACCCCTCGGCTGGTGGTGGCATGACCCACCTCGCCGACGAAGGAAGCAACAACATGGTCAATGTCTCATTCGAGCTCTTCCCCACCGAGGACGGACCAGCCCGGGCCGCCCTGATGGAGACGGCGCGGGAGCTGGCGGGGGTCGACCCGGCCTTCGTCACCGTGACCTACGGGGCGAGCGGCACAAGCCGCGACCGGACCCTGGCCACCATCGCCGCCCTCACCGAGGCCATTTCAGTGCCCGTTGCCGGCCACCTGACCACCCAGGGGGCAACCAAGGCCGAGATCCACGAGGTGATCGACGCCTTCGCCAGCCACGGCGTCGACCACATCGTCGCCCTTCGTGGCGATCCACCGGCCGCCAACGGCGCCACCCCGACCGCTCCGGTCGACGGTGCCGAGAACGTTCCGCCCGCCAAGGGTTACGAGACCGCAGCCGATCTGGTGCAGGCCCTCCGGGCCCGCCCCGACGGCGCCCGTTTCGAGATCTCCGTTGCCGCCTACCCCGAGATCCACCCCAAAGCGGCGTCGCCCCAGGCCGACCTTGACAACCTGAAGGCCAAGATCGACGCCGGCGCCGACCGGGCCATCACCCAGTTCTTCTTCGATCCCGAACTGTTCCTGCGTTTTCGTGACCAGGTGACCGCAGCCGGCATCGGAGCCCCACTGGTGCCGGGCATCATGCCCATCACCAACCTGGCCGGGATCACCAGGATGGCCGGTCGCTGCGGGGCCCACATTCCCGCGGCGGTGACCGACCGGTTCGAGGCCCTCGAAGATCCCGACGATGCCGAAGCCCGCCGCGCCGTGGCGGCCGAGGTCGCCGCCGAGCACAGCGCCCGCCTCCGGGCCGAGGGCGTGACCGACTTCCACTTCTACACCATGAACCGTCCCGCCCTCACCCTCGCCGCCTGCGCCGTCATTGGGCGCCCGGCCGCCACCCCCGCCGCTAAGGCGAGCACTGCCGGGAGCTCCCCCTCATGACCGCCACGCCAACCCCCGCCACGCCAACCCCGGCCTCCACCCTCGACCGCCAACAGCGCCGCGCCGCCTTCGAAGAAGGCCTGCGGCAACGCATCCTCGTCATCGACGGGGCCATGGGCACCAGCATTCAGGATCTGCGCCTGCCCGAGGAGGCCTTCCGGGGCGAACGCTTCGTCGACCACGCCATCGACCTCGGCGGCAACAACGACCTGCTGTCGATCACCCGGCCCGAGACCATCGCCGACATTCACCGCAGCTTCTGCGACGCCGGGGCCGACCTGATCACCACCAACACCTTTACTGCCACCTCGATCGCCCAGGCCGACTACGGCATGGAGGCAGTAGCGGCGGAGATGAACCTGGAGGCGGCCCGGATCGCCCGCCGGGTGGCCGATGAATACACCGCCGCCGATCCGACCAAGCCCCGCTTTGTGCTCGGCTCGCTGGGCCCGACAAACCGCACGGCCAGCATCTCCCCCGATGTCAACGACCCCGCAGCCCGCAACGTCGACTTCGAGCAGCTCAACGCCACCTACGGCGAGGCCCTGGCTGGTCTGGTGGCCGGCGGCTCCGACATCATCGTCATCGAGACGATCTTCGACACCCTCAACGCCAAGGCCGCCATCTACGCCTATCTCGACTACGTGGAGCGCAGCGGCGACGAGATCCCCCTCATCATCTCCGGCACCATCACCGACCGCAGCGGACGCACCCTGTCGGGCCAGACCACCGAGGCCTTCTGGAACTCGGTGCGCCACGCCCGGCCCCTTGTCGTCGGCCTCAACTGCGCCCTGGGCGCGGATGAACTCAAGCCCTACCTGGCTGAGTTGTCGACCGTGGCCGACACCTACGTCAGCGTCTACCCCAACGCCGGACTGCCAAACGAACTCGGCCTGTACGACGAAACCCCGGCCCACACCGCGGCGGCCGTCGGCGCCTTCGCCCGGTCGGGGCTGGTCAACCTGGCCGGGGGTTGTTGCGGCACCACCCCGGCCCACATCGCCGCCATCGCCGCCGCCGTGACCGACGTGGCCCCCCGCATCGTGCCTGAGATACCGGTAGCCACCCGACTGTCGGGGCTGGAACCGATGACGATCGACGGCGACTCGTTACTGGTCAACGTCGGGGAGCGCACCAACGTCACCGGCTCGGCCCGCTTCGCCAAGCTGATCAAGGCCGACGACTATGACGCCGCGGTGGCCGTGGCCCGCGACCAGGTCGACAACGGCGCCCAGATCGTCGACGTCAACATGGACGAGGCCCTACTCGACTCCGAGGCGGCCATGGTCCGCTTCCTGCGCCTCATCGGCTCCGAACCCGACATCGCCAGGGTGCCGGTCATGATCGACTCCTCGAAGTGGTCGGTGATCGAGGCCGGACTGCGTTCGGTGCAGGGCAAGGCCGTCATCAACTCCATCAGCCTCAAAGAAGGCGAGGAACAGTTTCTGACCCAGGCCGCCGCCGCCCAACGCTACGGGGCGGCCGTGGTGGTCATGGCCTTCGACGAGGGCGGCCAGGCCGAGACCCTGGAACAGAAAGTCTCGGTCTGCACCCGGGCCCGTGACCTGCTGGTCGAGCGGCTAAATTTTGCTCCCGAGGACATCATCTTCGACCCAAACATCTTCGCTGTGGCCACCGGTATTGAGGCCCACGCCGACTACGGACGAGCCTTCATCGAAGCGGCCCGCCACATCAGCACCGAACTGGCCCCGTCCAGGGTGTCGGGCGGTCTGTCGAACCTGTCGTTCTCGTTCCGGGGCAACAACCCCCTGCGCGAAGCGATGCACGCCGTGTTCCTGTACCACGCCGTGGCTGCTGGACTGGGCCTGGCCATCGTCAACGCCGGCCGTCTGCCCATCTACGCCGACATCCCCGACGATCTGCGTCAACGCATCGAGGACGTGCTGTTCAACACCCGCCCCGACGCCACCGAACGCCTCATCGAGGTGGCTTCGGAGGCCCAGAGCGCCACCTTCGCCGCCGGGGCCGACGACTCCTGGCGTGAGGCCCCGGTCATCGAGCGGCTGATCCACAGCCTGGTGCACGGGATCGACGAGAACATCACCGCCGACACCGAAGAGGCCCGGGTCGCTTCATCCCGGGCTCTGGAGGTCATCGAGGGACCGCTGATGGACGGTATGAACGTGGTCGGCGACCTGTTCGGCTCGGGCAAAATGTTCCTCCCCCAGGTGGTCAAGAGCGCCCGGGTGATGAAGAAGGCGGTGGCCCACCTGGAGCCCTACGTGGCCTCCGAGGGCGACGGGGCCCGCGCCGCCGGGCGGGTGGTGCTGGCTACGGCCAAGGGCGATGTGCACGACATTGGCAAGAACATCGTGGGCGTGGTGCTGCGCTGCAACAACTACGAGGTCACCGACCTGGGGGTCATGGTCCGCCCCGAGACGATCCTGGCCACCGCCCGCGAGATCGGAGCCGACATCGTCGGCGTTTCGGGCCTGATCACCCCCAGTCTGGACGAAATGGTTCGAGTGGCGAGTGAACTTCAGACCGAGGGCTTCGTGCTGCCACTGCTCATCGGCGGGGCCACCACCAGCGAACTCCACACCGCGGTCAAGATCGAACCCGCCTACGACGGGCCCGTGATCCACGTGGCCGACGCCTCCCGGGCCGTTGGCGTGGTGTCCAAACTGCTGAGCTCCGACCGCGACCGCTACGTGGGAGAGGTGGCCGCCGGTTACCAACGCCTGCGTGACGCCCGCTCGGGCCCGAAGCTGGCCCTGCGCTCCCTGGAGGAGTCCCGGGCCAACCGGGCCCCCATCGACTGGACCGGCTACACCCCGTCGGTGCCGAGCTTCACCGGGGTGCGGCGAATCGACGACATCAAGCTGCGAACCCTGGCCGAGTACATCGACTGGACCCCGTTCTTCCGGGCCTGGGACCTGACCGGTACCTACCCCAAGATCCTCGACGACGCCGTTGTGGGCGAAGCGGCCCGCGAGCTGCTGGCCGACGGGCAGGAGATGATGGATCAGATCATCGCCGAGGAATGGCTGGACGCCCGTGCCGTCGTCGGCTTCTGGCCCGCCAACGCCAACGGTGACGACATCACCCTGTTCGATCCCCCGTCCAACGGCTCCACACCCAGTGTCCAGGAGTTGGCCGTGCTGCACACGCTGCGTCAGCAAGTGGTGCACAGCGACAGCCGCCCCAATTTGGCCCTGGCCGATTTTGTGGCCCCCGGCGAATCGGGCCTCACCGACTACGTCGGTGCCTTCACCTGCACCACCGGCACCGGGGTCGACGAGATCTCGGCCCGGTTCGAGGCCGACAACGACGACTACCGGGCCATCATGATCAAGGCCCTGGCCGATCGGCTGGCCGAAGCGTGCGCCGAATACCTGCACCATCGGGTCCGCACCGAGCTGTGGGGCTACCAGCAGTCCGAGTTCAGCAACGAGGAGCTGATCAGGGAGCGTTACCGGGGCATCCGACCGGCTCCCGGCTATCCGGCATGCCCCGACCACACCGAGAAGGGCACGATCTTCGATCTGCTCGAAAGCGAGGCGCACATCGGGGTCTCGCTCACCGAGTCCTACGCCATGGCCCCCGCCGCCTCGGTCAGCGGGTTGTACTTCGCCCACCCCGACAGCCGCTACTTCGGCGTGCGCCGCATCGACGACGATCAGATCGTCGACTACGCAGACCGCAAGGGCCTTTCCGAGACCGACGCCCGCCGCTGGCTGGCCCCTCTCATCAGCTCATAACCAGGGAGCTGGCCGGGCCGGGGACACGGAACGGGATCAAGGTTTCCTGACCGGCACCGATGACCTGTTCAGGGCTTGGTTTCTCGTGCCCGAGGAGGCCGAGGTGGCGGCCTGGAACGCAGGAGGCAAGGCTGGAGCGTTCCGACAACCTGGCTCGGAACTGAGCCGACCCGACGTCCGATACCATCGGTCGGCGGCAGATCATCAGCTTCTGCCAATGAGGAGTAGTGTTATGTCATCGCAGCGGTTGATCGCCCTCGTGGCCGCTCTGTTGTTGTTGGTCGCGGCCTGTGCCGACGACACCGGTTCCACTGATTCCGCCGGCGAGGAGGGATCTGACCAGACCCAAGCCGAGTCGTCCAACGACGCCGCTGAGTCCGCCAGCGACACCACCGAAGCCGCCGAAGCCAATGATCAGTCCGACACTGCCAAGGCAGCCGACGTTCCCGCCAAGTCGGTCAACCCAGCAGTGCTCGAGTCGGCCGTGTCCGGGGACCTGACAGCCGAGGCCGAAGACTGCATCACCAGCAACGCCCTGACCGACCTGTCGCTGTCGACCTCACTGGTTGTCGGCGGTGACGACGCCGACATCACCGATCTCTCCCCCGAGGATCAGGTGAGGTTCTCCGAGATCATTATCGAATGCAGCACCCCCGAGGCATTGGGTCAGTTGTTGAGCGATGGTTTCGCCGACGGCGCAGGGTTCGCCTCACCACCGGAAATGGCCGACTGTTTCACCAATGCGTTGGCAGCCGAATCCGGGCCGCATCTACTGGTCGGCATGGCGTCATTCGATACCGACGCCCCGCAGCCTGAGCAGTCGAAGGGCCCCCTCGTCGACACCCTCACCGATTGTGTCCCGGCGTCGCTGTTGTCAACGGTTGTAACCGCCGATCCCGAACTCGCCGAGCTGGCCGACCCCGCCTGTATCGAGGCCGCCTACGGCGGCAACGGTGACGCGCTGCGCCCACTGTGGGAAGCCATGGTGGAGAACCCGGACACCGATTTCGACTCTCTACCGCCCGAGGTTGCCGCCCCCCTGGTTGAGCCGATTCTGGGGTGCATCAGCATGGGCAAGATCGTTGCCAACGAGGCGGCAGCCGGCGGAGTCACCCTGTCGGACGAGACGATCACCTGCATTGACGTGGAGGCCACCAAGCTCGGCGTCATCGACACCATCGCCTTGGGCGAAGAACCCGATGAGGCCGATGAGGCCGCCCTGGGCCTGGCCATTCTCGACTGCATGACCCCCGAGGAGCTCGAAGCCTTCATCGCTCTGGGCTGAGGCCGTGCTTGCACCCCAGGCGTTCCGGCACTAGGCACTCTCCATGGACGGACATGATGCCATCGCCCAAGCACTGACCGATCAGGGGGTCGACACCATGTTCGGGGTGCTGGGCGACGGCAACCTGTTCATCGCCGAGGCCATGATGCGCAAACACGGCCTGCACTACGTGGCCGCCACCCACGAAGCCAACGCTGTGCTCATGGCCGAGGGCTGGGGCCGGGCCGCCGGACGCCTCGGGGTGGCCACGGTGACCCACGGCCCGGGCCTGACCAACACCGTCACCGCCCTGGTCGAGGCCACCCGGAACCGCACCCCGTTGCTGCTGGTGGCGGGCGACACCCCCGTGGCCGATCGCACCCACCTGCAGAACCTTGACCAGCACGCTGTGGTGGCCTCCACCGGAGCCGGATTCGAGCCAATCCGCAGCGCCGCCACCATTGCCACCGATGTGGCTGCCGCCGTGCGTCGAGCCCACGCCGAACGACGGCCCATCGTGTTGAACGTTCCCCTCAACATCGAGTGGGAGACGGACGTGGCACTGACCCCCGTCGATGCGGTGGTCGCCTTCCCCATGGCCACCGCCCCCGACCCCGCCGCCCTCGACATTGCCGTCGGCATGGCCGCCACCGCCACCCGACCCATCGTCCTGGCCGGGCGAGGCGCGGTGCGGGCCGGAGCCCACGATGCCCTGGTAGCGCTGGCCGAACGGTTGGGGGCGCCGGTGGCCACCACCGTGCTGGGCACGGGCTACTTCGCCGACGATCCGGCCAACCTCGGCCTGTTCGGCACCCTGTCCAACCCGGTCGGGGTGGAGGCCATCGCCGGGGCCGATCTGGTCATCACCTTCGGGGCCAGCTTGAATCGCCATACCACCGACCAGGGCGCCCTGCTGCGGGACAAGACCGTCATCCAGTGCGATCTCGACCCGGCATCCATCGGAGCCGGTGTTCCCATCGATGCCGCCGTGGTCGGCGACGCCACCAGGACGGCGGAAACCATGACGGCCTGGCTCGAAGAGGCTGGCCACAAACCAAGCGGTTTCCGGGCCCAGGTGGCCGAACAGGTGGCCGCCTTCGATCCCTACGACGCCTTCAACGACCTCAGCCGCGACGGCGCCGTCGATCCCCGCACCTTCACCCTGCGCCTCGATGAGATCCTGCCCGACGACCGCACCGTGGTGGTCGACGCCGGACGGTTCATGCTCCACGCTCTGACCCTGCCCGTGCCCGACCCACGGTCGCTCATCACCAGCCACGGTTTTGGGGCCATTGGGCTGGGCATGAGCAACGCCATCGGGGCCAGCGTGGCCCGCCCCAACCGGCCAACCGTACTCATGGTTGGCGACGGCGGTTTCATGATGGGCGGGCTGGGTGAACTGCACACCGCGGTGGAGAACAACCTCGACCTGATCGTGGTGCTCTACAACGACGGCAGCTACGGCGCTGAACACATCCAATTGTGGCGCAAGCAAATGGACACCAAGGCCTCGCTGCACCACTGGCCCGACCTGCCCCCCGTCGCCGCCGCCCTGGGCACCAAGTCGGTCCAGGTGTCACACCTCGACCACATGGACGCCGTGGCCGACGCCGTGGCCAACCGC
>Ga0316192_10001494_pt1 | contig 17181 bp, 19 predicted proteins | sample MerIslwburrow_MG_FD_204931 | JGI IMG/M metagenome (GOLD analysis project Ga0316192, IMG submission 204931) | Coastal sediment microbial communities from Maine, United States - Merrow Island worm burrow | ecosystem: Environmental > Aquatic > Marine > Coastal > Sediment | place: USA: Maine...
GGATTCTATATAACAATTTTAGTGCCATTATTTTACATACAACACAGCTTTTACGGCTTTAATAACGTCATCAGCATTTGGTATCCATTCTGCCAACAAGACCGGCGAATATGGAGCCGGAGTATCCGCTGTTGTAATACGCTGAATAGGGGCATCTAAATAATCGAATGCTTTTTGCTGAACTTGGTATGTAATTTCTGAAGCCACACTGGCAAATGGCCAGGCTTCCTCTAAAATTACTAATCTATTTGTTTTTTTAACAGAAGTTAATATTGCGTCATGATCCATTGGTCTGACTGTTCGTAAATCAATAATTTCTACAGAAATACCTTCTTTTTCTAATAGGTCTGCTGCTTTATATGCTTCTTTAATTATTTTACCAAAAGATACAATAGTAACATCGGTACCCTCTCTTTTAATATCAGCAACTCCAATGGGCAACACGTATTCACCTTCCGGTACTTCTCCCTTATCACCATACATTTGTTCTGATTCCATAAAAATTACTGGATCATCATCTCTAATAGCTGCTTTTAATAATCCTTTCGCATCATAAACATTTGAAGGAACCACAACTTTTAATCCCGGTGTATTAGCAAACCAATTTTCAAAAGCTTGAGAGTGTGTTGCTCCTAATTGACCAGCCGAAGCCGTTGGTCCTCTAAATACAATCGGGCAATTAAACTGCCCGCCAGACATTTGACGAATTTTCGCTGCATTATTAATAATCTGATCAATCCCAACTAATGAAAAATTAAAGGTCATATATTCAACGATGGGTCTATTTCCGTTCATTGCTGATCCGATAGCAATACCCGCAAAACCCAATTCTGCAATTGGTGTATCTATAACACGTTTCGCACCAAATTCATCTAACATCCCCTTTGAAGCTTTATAAGCCCCATTATACTCAGCAACTTCCTCCCCCATTAAATATACACTTTCATCACGTCGCATCTCTTCGCTCATGGCTTCACATATTGCTTCTCGAAATTGGATAGTTCTCATTTTTTATCTTTTAGTCTGGCAAAAGTAGAAAATTCAGACTATTATATGAGATATTGTATCAATTATTTTTATTATGCACGCATAGTATTTTGAAAAAAAAGTAGTAACTTCGTAGTTGTTTCTAAAAACATCCATTTAATTATAAAAATTTATATAAAAGAGATGAAAATATTAGTTTGTATTAGTCATGTTCCTGACACGACCTCTAAGATTAATTTTACGGATAATGATTCCAAATTTGACACTAATGGAGTCCAATTTGTAATCAATCCTTATGATGAATTTGTATTAACAAGGGCCATGTGGTTTAAAGAAAAACAAGGAGCCACTATAACCGTTGTAAATGTAGGTAACGCCAGTACAGAACCTACTTTACGTAAAGCTCTGGCTATTGGAGCTGATGACGCTATTAGAGTCAATACTGAAGCAACTGATGGTTTTTATGTTGCTAAACAATTGGCTGAAGTTGCAAAAAACGGTAATTATGATTTGATCCTTGCTGGAAAAGAATCAATTGATTACAACGGTGGAATGGTTCCTGGTATGTTAGCTTCAATTTTAAATTACAATTTTATTAATGCCTGCATAGCCGTAGAGGTTGATGGCAATAAAGTTTCTGCTTCTAGAGAAATTGATGGAGGAAAAGAATTAATAACTTGTGATTTACCCCTTGTAATTGGAGGTCAGAAGGGTGTCGTAGAAGAAAAAGATTTAAGAATTCCAAATATGAGAGGAATCATGATGGCTCGTAAAAAACCATTAACAATTGTTGAACCTGTTTCGTTTAACCCAACGACTGCTTCGGTTAATTTTGGAAAACCGGCGGCTAAGGGTGCCGTCAAATTAATTGATGCCGACAATGTTAGTGAATTAATAAATTTACTTCATAATGAAGCAAAAGTGATTTAGTAAAAGAAAAATTAAATTCCCTGAGAAAATTTCAGGATAAAAAAATAAAAATTATGTGTGTTTTAGTCTTTGCAGAATCTTCTGAAGGAAAATTTAAAAAAATTGCTCTAGAAGTAACTTCATACGGTAAAAAAATTGCAGAAGCATTAAATACCAATTTGGAGGTATTAACTATTAATGCGAATGATACTTCAATCTTAGCAAATTATGGTGCTGATAAAATCATAAAAGTTAGCGATGAAAAATTACTATCTTTTAATGCCAAAGCTTACGCAAATGTTATTAAACAAGTTACAGAAAAGAATAGCGCAACTGTTATTGTTATAGATTCAAGCGCTAATGGAATATATTTAGCACCCCTTGTGGCTTCAAATTTAGAAGCCGGATATGCTTCTAAGGTTATTGCCGCACCGAGTTCAACTTCACCATTTATAGTGAAGCGTCAAGCTTTTTCGAATAAAGCATTTTGCAATACGGAAATAACAACAGCTAAAAAAGTAATAGGCCTGGCAAAAAACTCATTCGGATTATTTGAGCATAATTCAAATGCGACTGAAGAATCTTTTACAGCTTCTTTGACGGATAACGATTTCGGGATTTCATCGACTGCTGTTGAAACCTCAGCAGGCAAGGTTACCATAGCTGATGCTGATATAGTTGTTTCAGGTGGCAGAGGGTTAAAAGGACCTGAAAACTGGGGAATGATTGAAGAATTAGCTGAAGTTTTAGGTGCCGCAACAGCATGTTCAAAGCCAGTATCTGATTTAGGTTGGAGGCCTCATAGTGAGCATGTTGGTCAAACAGGTAAGCCCGTAGCATCAAATTTATACATTGCAATCGGAATTTCAGGTGCCATTCAGCATTTGGCGGGTATTAATTCCTCTAAAGTAAAAGTAGTGATCAATACTGATCCTGAAGCCCCATTTTTCAAAGCAGCGGATTACGGTATTGTAGGTGATGCATTTGAGGTAGTTCCACAAATAATTGAAAAGTTAAAAGAATTTAAAGCTCAAAACGCATAATTTTAGTAAATTGTGCCTCGAAAGGCTGTCTAATTATTTCGACAAATAAGTCCTTTTAATTAGACAGTTTTTTTATATTTACCTATGAGTTTAGTCCGTCTTAATATAAAAGGTATTTCATATAGCCAAACACAAAGTGGTGCATATGCATTGGTTTTGAGTGAAGTAGATGGGGAACGAACATTACCTATTATTATTGGAGCCTTTGAAGCTCAATCGATTGCCATTGCCTTAGAGAAAGAAATAAAACCACCTAGACCACTTACTCATGATTTGTTTAAAACATTTTCTGACAGGTTTAATATTAAAGTTAAACAAGTAATTATTCACAAATTGATTGATGGTGTCTTTTATTCAAGTCTAATATGTGAGCGCGATAAAATTGAAGAAATTATTGATGCCAGGACTTCTGATGCAATTGCTTTGGCAACTCGATTTAACGCACCTATATTTACCTATGAAAATATCTTAGATAAAGCAGGTATTTTCTTGAAAATAAAAGATGAACCTAAACTCGCCCAATCCAAATTAGAAGTAGAAGAATTAGTAGTCGATATTGCTCAAGACTTATCTTTTAAAGATGTTTCTCTAACAGATTTAAATAACAAATTAGCTGATGCTGTTGCAAATGAAGATTATGAACTTGCGGCTAAGTTAAGAGATGAAATTTCTAAAAGAAAAAAATAACTTCAACCCATATTATGCGAAATTTATTGTTGGTAATCTTGGCTGTATTTAGCTTAAACTTAATCACTACAGCTCAGGAAACAGAAAAATTAGATTCAATTGAGAAAGTTCAAAATCAACAATACGAAAATAATTCATCCAAAGAAGATTCGACATTAGTTCTTGACGAAAAAGATACCATCACCAATCTTAAACAAGTTGATATTCCTAATTCCGCTGTTGCTAATAATGATATTAAACCTAGTATTGTTCCAAGTCAGGGGTTTTCAATAAATTCCTTGTGGCGCGGAGCATTAGGTATGTTTGTTTTGATTTTCTTAGCCTTTTTATTCAGCAATAATAGAAAGGCCATTAACTGGAAAACTGTTGGTATTGGGCTTTCATTTCAACTTCTTATTGCTATTGGTGTATTGAAAATTCCTCTTGTCAAAAAAGGATTTGAATTTGTTGGTCAAATATTTGTTAGTATTCTTGATTATACCAGAGCCGGTAGTAAATTTTTGTTTGAAGGATTAGTAGTTGACATGGACACTTTTGGGTTTATTTTTGCATTTCAAGTATTGCCCACTATTATTTTCTTTTCCGCCTTGACTTCCGTATTATTTTATTTAGGGATCATACAAAAAGTAGTAAAGTTATTGGCTTTATTACTTAGTAAGGCGTTAGGGATATCAGGAGCTGAAAGTTTATCTGTTGCTGGAAATATTTTCTTAGGCCAAACGGAAGCACCCTTGCTTATTAAGGCATATCTTGAGAAGATGAATAAATCTGAAATGTTATTGGTAATGATCGGTGGTATGGCAACCGTTGCAGGAGCAGTATTGGCAGCTTATATTGGTTTCTTAGGTGGAGATGATCCTGCATTACGATTGGTCTATGCCAAACACCTATTAGCAGCGTCCGTTATGGCAGCTCCCGGAGCAATTGTAGTTTCAAAAATATTGTACCCGCAAACAGAATCAATAAATACAGATGTGAGCGTTTCCTCTGAAAAAATAGGCTCGAACATTTTAGATGCAATCGCTAACGGAACTACGGAAGGTTTACGATTAGCTGTAAATGTGGGTGCAATGCTATTAGTATTTGTTGCGTTTATTGCTATGATCAATGGAATATTTGGTTGGATTGGAGATATTACTTCATTGAATAATTGGATGGCTGCAAACACGCCCTATCCGAAATTCTCACTTGAATCAATATTGGGAACTATTTTTGCACCGTTAATGTGGTTAATAGGGGTAGCAAAAGAAGATATGATGATGATGGGACAATTACTCGGGATTAAACTTGCTGCAAGTGAATTTGTAGGCTATATCCAATTGGCTGATTTAAAGAATGTTGCAAATGCAACGCACTTAACCTATAATAAATCTATTATAATGGCCACTTATATGCTTTGTGGATTCGCAAATTTTGCATCAATAGGTATACAAATAGGTGGTATTGGTTCTCTAGCGCCTGGCCAACGAAAAGTATTATCAGAATTCGGTATGAAAGCCTTAATTGGAGGTTCTATTGCATCCTTAATTTCAGCGACAATAGCAGGAATGATTATTGGATAAGAGTTGATAACTTTTTAAATAATTTAAAGCTTCTATTTAAATAATATGAAGCATTTTTTTAATTTTATTTTCATAAAAATTTAATTGTAATGAAGCAATATTTAGATCTTGTAAAACACGTTCTGAAAAACGGAAATGATAAAGAAGATAGAACTGGTACAGGAACTAAAAGTGTTTTTGGCCATCAAATGAGATTTGATCTAGGTGAAGGTTTTCCAATGGTTACGACTAAAAAACTACATTTAAAGTCAATAATTTATGAGCTGCTTTGGTTTATAAAAGGTGACACTAACATTAATTATTTACAAGAAAATGGTGTTCGTATTTGGAACGATTGGGCTGATGAAAATGGTGATCTAGGTCCCGTTTATGGGCATCAATGGCGTAACTGGAATAGTGATGAAATTGACCAGTTAACTGAAGTAATAGAAACTTTAAAAAATAACCCAGATAGCAGGCGCCTATTGGTTTCTGCATGGAATCCCTCGGTACTGCCAGATACTTCAATTTCATTTAGTGAAAACGTTGCCAATGGTAAAGCGGCCTTACCTCCATGTCATGCTTTCTTTCAGTTTTATGTAGCTGATGGAAAATTATCTTGTCAATTATATCAACGTAGTGCTGATATTTTTTTAGGCGTTCCATTTAATATTGCATCTTATGCATTATTTACTATGATGATTGCGCAAGTTTGTGGATACGAGGCAGGAGAATTTATTCACACATTCGGAGACGCTCATATTTATAATAATCATCAGGAACAGCTAGAATTACAACTTTCCCGTGATCTTAGGCCATTGCCTAAAATGATAATAAACCCTCAAATTAAAAGTATATATGATTTTAAATTTGAGGATTTTAAATTAGAAAATTACAACCCGCATCCACATATAAAAGGTGCTATAGCGGTATAATAAGAATTATAGTTCTAAAAGAGAATTCTCGGTTCCTGCAAAATCGTTCCATACATAGCCGTCAGCCTGTTCTTCGTTTATGTAGGCTCCATCAATTATATACTTGAACTGATAAGACTTGTCTTTTTCAAGATCTATCGTTCCTTTAAAAGTTCCATTTTTTAACTTTCTTAATTGGGCTTTTTTAGTATCCCATTTGTTAAAGTCTCCTGCTACAATAACCTTTTTCGCGTTTTTAGCAGGAACAGAAAACGTAACTTTGCAAATAGGTTTTGATTTTAAATATTGTTTCTTAATAGCCATAGTTAATCATTTTTTTGAATTAATGTTATTCAGCAAAGATAAATAAGAAATAAAAAATATCTCAATTTCCTTCACTTTTTCGTTGATTTTTAAGAATTAAATAATATAATAATTCTTAAAAAGTGATATCATAATTATATGGTGGTCAAATTCTTATTTTATAATTTCTTTAACAATAAATAATCCGAAAATAGTAGTAAATTCGTTAAATTAATAGACTTATATTATTTAAAATAAATTAAGTTTTACTTTAAATAACTTTGATAATACAATCTATCGTTATATTTTAGTCTAATAATTACGCTAAACATCAAGAAAATGGAAAAAGTAGAATTAAAAAAGAACATCCTCGAAAGGATCAATCAAATTGATGATCTTAATAAGTTAAATGCTATACAAACTATTCTGAATACTTTGGAAAATGAACAGTTAAGCGTTGATGAAGTAAACAATGTACTGGAGACAGAAGATTTTTCAGGCTATATTAAAGAATGGTTGAAAAACATGTAAGTTTTTTCTTCAATTAAATTGTTCATAGCAAAACATACAAACTAGATTAATTTGGAATCAAAAGATCAACATGAGATTTATGAAAAAGCACGCAAACGAGTCAAACAAAAAAAGCGTTTGTATTATCACTTCCTTCTTTTTTTAATTGGTTCCGTTTTTTTAGTAATATTGAATACAGTTTTTAAAGTTGGTGAACAATTTGGGGAGTGGTTCAAGTATGCTGTTTCTTTGTGGTTTTTTATATGGGTATTACATTTAGTTAATGTGTTTATTACAAATCGTTTTTTTGGTAAAGATTGGGAACGGATTGAAACTGAGAAGCTCATAGAAAAACACAATTATAAATCTGAAAATTTAGAAAGTACCTTAATTAAAAAAGGTGTTTTAACCCCTGAAGACAAATTACCTGATTCAGAAAAAAAAAGTCTAAACAAATGATAACCATTATTGCTGCAATAGGCAAAAATGGAGAATTAGGTAAAGACAATGATCTAATTTGGCATTTGCCCAACGATTTAAAACGTTTTAAAAAAATTACTCTTGGACATCATGTTATTATGGGTAGAAAAACTTTTGAATCTTTAGGCAAACCTCTTCCAAATAGAACAACCATTATTATAACTAGAAATCCTAACTATAAGGTTGATAATTGTATAATAGTTAATTCACTTGAAGCCGCATTAAAGGCAGCGGCGGCTGACCCTTATCCTTATATTTTAGGAGGTGCGGAAATTTATTATCAAGCTATAAAGATTGCTGATAGTTTAGATCTCACTTTAGTTGATGCTAATTTTGAAGCGGATGCTTTTTTCCCTCAAATAGATGCTTCTCTATGGGAAGAAACTTCCCGAGAAGATTTTAAAGCCGATGAAAATCATCAATACAATTATAGTTTTGTTACCTATAAAAAAGTGAGCTGAAATTACAGCCCACTTTTACCTAACCAATTAAACATATGAATCTCAAATGACCATAATTCTTTCTAAATTTTTACACTATCTTTAAATGCTCTCCTCACGAACTTAAATATAATTGTGGTTTTTCTCTCTTTATTTTTTTCTTTAATTAGTAATTAAACTTAGCAAATACATATTGCATCAAGACATTCTTCACATTCTACTTCTGTTGATTCCAAACGGGCTTGTAATTTTTCTAGTGAATACATCAGCGCTATTGCTATAAATGTTATTAAAGCTGCCGTTATTATTCCCGTAATTATTGCGGTAATTGCATATAATAATCCCATTTTTGTTTTTTTAATTTATTTAGGTATTTGAGTATAATCATACATCGATAATAAACCTATCATTGCGGTAGCTATTAAAGTAAGTGTACCTATAATTGATAATACAACGGCGAGTTTTAATTCCCATTGTTCTATCCCATTAAATAATTTATACATTTTGTTCTCCTTTTATTAATGATTAATTTCGGGGCAAATGTATGTGAGGTAAGTAGATGAGAAAACATCACAATTGATTAATTTATGTGCTATTTTAACTAGGTTATATACTTAAAGATTTATTAACGTTAATTTAGTACACAAAAGAGGTTCTCAACGTTTCAGAAAGTTTACTACAGGACTGCATATCGTAATGGGGAGAAAAACTATTGATGGTATCAGTATAAATTCAGTCTTGTTACGTATAAAAAAAGTGGGCTAAATAGCCCACTTTTTACCTAACATATTAAACTTATGGAATTCAACAACCATAATTCTTACTAAATTTTAATATTTTTTACAAATCTTCTTCCGGCTGAATTTATAATAATTGAATAAGTTCCTTTTTCAGAAGTTGAAAAATTATATATTTTTCCTAAATAATCCGAATCACCTTTTCTTTCGATTTTTTCTGAAAGAACCAATTCATGTGAATCTGCAGTGAATATTTTTATATCTAAAACTTCATTATCAAAAGTAAATTTTGAAATATATACCTTATCTTTTTTAAGATATACTACAGGTTTAAAGATTTTATATTCTTCATCTTTTTTAAACTCAACAATACTATCCTTAACCATAAAGGGTTTTACTCTAATTTCCACTTGTTTGTCAAGTTCAAAATAATAATTCCCATTGGGTAGCACAGTTAAATCAAAACTTTTTGAATATGTTCCAGATTTTTCAATAAACTCTTTGTATAGTATCATTTCATTACTATCCTTTATTATTAATAGTGATCCTTTTTTAACATTTTCAAAGGTTATATTCTTAACAAATTTTGCTCTTTCTTTTGTAAGTAATGGAAATTCATTTGCATAACTTACCATAGCAGCGAACATAACTACTATTACTAAACTCGTTTTAACTAATCTTTTCATAATTTATTCCTTTTATTGATTAATAATAGGGCAAATTTATGTTAGATAAGGACCTTAGAAAACATCTATTTTAATCAATTTATGCAGTAACTTAACACGATATTTAATATTATATCTATTTAAGGTTAATTTAACATATAAATATGATAAATCCGCATATATCATATGACCTATAAATTGTATTTTTGCAAATAAATTTGATTATTGAGGATGAATAAAAAACCGTCTTTTGAAAAAATAAGTCCTAATTTTGGTAGCTCCATTTTCGTAAAGCAGCATACCGAAACTATAGTTAATAATAATCTCGCATCTTGGCACATTCATCCGGAAATTGAATTGGTATATATTAATAAGGCCAAAGGGAAAAGACATATTGGAAATCATCTATCATATTTCAACAACAGTCAGCTATTATTATTAGGTGCGAATCTACCTCATTATGGTTTTACAGATATGTTTACTAATAGGGGGTCAGAAACCATTGTTCAATTTAAACCGGATTTTTTAGGAGAATCTCTTTTTGATGTACCAGAAATGAGTGCTATAAAATCCTTATTAGAAAAAGCAAAGAAAGGAATCTTATACAACCCAGAAATTAAAAAAATTGTTGGACCAAAAATTGAAAGTTTAATTAATTATAAGGGTTTTGAAAGAATCTTAAAATTGCTCGAGGTATTAAACGACCTTGCTTCATCTGACGATTATACACTTTTAAATGTTGATAGCTTCGGTTTTGAAACATCACCTCAAGATAGTGCCAAAATTGACATAATTTATAAGCATATCAATAATAACTTTCAGAGAACTATCACATTAGATGAAATTGCTGAGGTAGCAACTATGACAGTCCCGGCTTTTTGCAGATACTTTAAAAAGGCGACTGGAAAAACATTTACAAAATTAGTGAATGAATACCGTGTTGTTCATGCTACAAAATTATTATCTGAAAGCCAGAGCAGTATAACAGATATATGTTTTGAATGTGGTTTTAACAATTTTTCGCATTTCAACAAATTATTTAAAGAATTTACTGGAAAAAGCGCTTCAAAATACAGAGGCGAAATGAAACGCATTATACAATAATTATTTAATCTCAATAACAAAAGGCAACCTTGCTTGAATTCCTTTAAGTTCTGAAAATTGTTTTATGCTTTTGTAGATGGTGTAATTTTCTACTCCTAATTCTTCTTTTATTAAATTTTCTCTAGCCTTAGCCGTAAATGGGGAAATTTTAAAAGCATCTTTAAAGTCTTTCTTAAAACGAGGATAATCGGTAGTTCTGTAATCAGTAATTTCAGCTAATTCAGCAGCAATTCTAATCGCATCTTCTAAGCTGCCCAGCTCATCAACCAATCCGTTTTGGATTGCCTCAATTCCTGTCCACACTCTACCTTGACTAATACTATCCACTTTAGCAAAAGACATATTACGTCCTTTTGATACTCTATCAACAAACGTTTCATAAATATCTTCAATACTTTCTTTAACATAATCATGAAAATCATCATTCATTGGTTCAAACAAACTATACCCTAATGACTGTCTGTTCGTACCTACTTGCTCTGCATTAATACCCAAATTATCAGCCAATTTGCTAACATTGGGTATCATTCCAAACACGCCTATTGAACCGGTAATTGTTGTTGGTTCAGCAATGATCTTATCAGCATTACAAGCAATGTAATAGCCCCCCGAAGCAGCATAATTTCCCATAGATACCACCAGAGGTTTCTCTTTTTTAGTCAATTCTAATTCCCTCCATATTAGATCAGAAGCTAAGGCACTTCCACCTGGTGAATTTACTCTTAACACTACGGCTTTGATTTTATCGTCTTTTCTAATTTTTTTTAAAGATTCAATAATTTTCCCCTGACCAATATAATCTTCTTTCCCTTCTCCATATAGTATTTCTCCTTGAGCATAAATAATTGCTATTTTATCGGAAGATGTAGATTTAATTCTCCCCTTACCCGAAGCAATATAATCACCTACAGAAATAATATTCAATTTAGAATCTAAATCAATATCTAATAAAGATTTTAGCTTATTTTCGTACTCATCCAGATATAATTCACCATCAATCATATTATTCTCAATTGCCAATTCCGGATTTCTAGCTAGTAAATCATCAGCAATGGCATTTAATTCATCGTTAGTTTTATCCCTGCTTATCCCGATATCGGTCAAAATTTCAACCCAAATAGAATTTAAAAAAGATATTATTTGCTCTCGATTTGCATCACTCATTTTATTGGTTAAGAATGGTTCAACCGCACTTTTATATTTTCCATGTCGAATGACTTCCATTTTAACTCCGGTTTTATCCTGAAAATCCTTGAAGTATAATAATTCACTTGCTAACCCCTTAAAATCAATCCCTCCGACAGGATTTAAAAAAATAGAATCAGCTACCGAGCTTAAATAGTAATTCTTTTGCGCATAAAAATCTGCATACGCAAAGATAAACTTGCCAGATTCTTTAAATTCAACAAGTTTGTCTCTAATTGCCTGAGTTTGTGCGATTCCACCGTTAATAAATAAGGTATTAATGCTTATCCCTTTAACATTATCATCAGTTTTAGCATTTTCTATTGCATTTAATATTTCTTGTAAACCCGCTTTGTCTTCTTCAAGACCAAATAGCTCTTCAAAAGGATCAGAGCTTTTTGGAGCGTAATCTTTAATTTGATTCTCAAGTTTTAATTCTAATACTGAATTATTTTTTACCAATACTTTCTTATCATCGCCAAATGCCGAAGCAGATGCCGAAACAAAAAGCAATAATATCAAAAACATTATTCCAGTTGCAATAAAAACTCCCAGTATTACCGCCAATAATTCCCTCAAAAATGTCATATGCCTTTTATTTTATTAATAAGTATGTATAACTCTAAAAAAGTTACAAAACAACTTCTCAAAATGTTCATAAATTGAGGCGCTAATATAATCTTTTATCTATTGATTTTATTTTCTTTGTAGTCTTCAATGAAAATTTTAAGAACTACATATTTATCATTAGGAACTAACTTAGGTGAAAAGTTAAATAATCTGCAGATTGCAGTAAATCTAATTGCGCAGAAGGTAGGGCGAGTTAGCAAAGTTTCATCTGTTTATAAAACTAAATCTTGGGGTTTTAAAAGTGATGATTTTTTTAATATTTGCATTGAAGTTTCCACCAATTTAAATCCAGAAAATTTATTGGATCAGGTATTGCAAATCGAAAAAGAACTTGGGCGAATAAGAGAAGTTTCTGATGATTACAAAGCTCGTATTATTGATATTGACGTATTACTTTTTGATGATGATATTATTTTTTATAATGATTTAAAAGTACCACATCCAAGGATGTTGGAACGAAAATTTGTGTTGGTTCCTCTTACCGAAATAGCCCCTAACGTCAAACATCCTATTGTTAAAAAAACAACCTTAATATGCCTGCATGGCTGTGATGACAACACTGAGATCGAAGAAACAGGCTTACAAATAAAACGACCTGTTTCATTAGTGGAAAAATATAATTATATAGCTATAGAGGGTAATATTGGGGCAGGTAAAACAACACTCTCTAAAATGATCGGTGACGATTTTAATGCAAAATTAGTATTGGAACGATTTGCGGATAATCCTTTTTTACCAAAATATTATGCTGACATGGAGCGCTACGCTTTTCCGTTAGAGATGAGTTTTTTAGCCGATAGATACCAACAACTTTCGGATGATCTGGCACAATTTGATCTGTTTAAAAATTTTATAGTTTCAGATTATTACATTTTTAAATCACTCATATTTGCTCAAGTTTCATTACCTAAGGAAGAATATGTTTTATATAGAAGAATGTTTGATATCATGTATAAAGAAATAACCAAACCAGATCTATATATATATCTATATCAAAATACTGATCGGCTTTTAGTAAATATAAAAAAACGCGGTAGAGATTATGAGCAAAATATTGCACAGGAATATTTAGAAAAAATACATCAAGGGTATTCAAACTTCATCAAAACTGAACAAAATTTAAATACGCTGATCATAGATGTGTCAGAATATGATTTTCCTAATTCTAATGATGACTATACCGCAATTATTAAATTAATAAATGATTATGATATTGTATAAAGAGGATTATTTCTTTAGAAGTTCTAGTTTTTCAGCAAAATAATCACAAAAATCTCGCATTGTTGCTGTCATTTTCTCATCATTAGTAGCGCTGTAAAAAGTATCAGACATGGAAAGTAAAGTTTGATGAAAGAAATGTTTCATTTCATCTAACGGCATATCTTTAGTCCATAAATCCATTTTTAAAGTTTCCTTTTTGCTAGAATCCCAAACAGAGATCAAAAAGGCTTTAGTATCTTCATTTGAAATACCACCATCTTCAGCATCCCATGATAGTTTTTCCGGAATCTTGTTTTCATCCAACTCTATGGTAAATTTTATTTCGGAAGTGTTTTTTGACATTATTTTGTAGGTTTATATTTTGACTTTTTAAAGATATCTTCATTAGCTGTTTTTAATAATTCTTTAAGTGAAGTATTATTATTATTCATATATGCTCTTACTATTTGCCAACCTATCCAAACTCCCACTCTGCCGGGAGAGTCGTTATCGTTTGCCTGATAAAATTTAGAGAACGGAGCTTCATCTATAAATCTTTTTGACAATTCTTGATCAGAACTAAATAAAAGTTCGTTTTGTACAAAATATTTCCAAATGTCCTCGTCATTAAAATCAGCCCAATCAATCTGTTCTTGAGTATAACCAATCTTTTCAGCATCAGAAAGATTTGGTAAATAGGCATCCAACAGATACATTTTTTTTCCTTCCTGTATAAGTCTTGATATAAAAGATCTGTCAGACGATAAAGGAATCTGCACTTGAGAAATAGCCGTAGCAACATCAACTACCAAATGTTCTTTGGTAAAATTATTTTTTACATAATTAGGGAAGTCAAAATAAATTTCACTGTCTTTTCCAAGATATACATCTAATGAAATAAACAATAAACTGTCTGCGTATACTACACTACTGTTATAATCAACATTAGAAAGTAATGTTACCACCACGGGTGGCTCGAAATTTGGATAATAATACATAATATGTTTGAACAAATTTGTTAACTGTTCTTCCTCATTGTCAAAATTATTATATAATTTTTCAGTTTCAGCAAACAGTTCTTGTTCGTCGCTGTCTTGCATTTTATTTACCCAAATACTGTCATTATTTTGAGACGGGAATAAATACGGGTAATTAGCTTTTAATTCAGGTAATTTAGACACAGGACCCGTATAAAATTCCTGATCAAATCTTTTAATTATTGTATTAATTTCGATATCAGAAACATCGATTTCTAATTTGCTCTCTTTTTTACAACTTAATAATAAAACAACAGTAATTAATAAAAAAACATATCTAAACATTGACATAAAAGTTTTGCATTTTTTAGTAATTTTGATTATCCCGATTTTTGAAGGACAAAACTACTAAATTGTTTCTCAATGCAGACAAAAAAAGTAACAAATCATATTGTAAAATGGTTGAAGGATTATACTGTTAAGGCGGGTATAAAAGGGTTTGTTGTTGGAGTTTCAGGAGGGATAGACTCTGCATTGACTTCTACACTTTGTGCTAAAACAGGAATGCCGACACTATGTCTTGAAATGCCGATTCATCAAGCCGAAAGTCAAGTAAGTAGGGCTCTGAATCATGTAGATTGGCTGAAAGATAATTTTAACAATGTTTCAATGACCCGGATTAATTTAACCCTTGTTTTTGATAGTTTAGTTAGTGCGTTCCCTAAGGTTGATGATAAAGAAAAACTTTTTATGTCCTTAGCCAACACGCGCGCTCGACTTAGAATGGCATCGTTGTATTATTTTGCAGCCCTTAATGGATATTTAGTAGTCGGGACAGGTAATAAAGTTGAAGATTTTGGAGTTGGCTTTTTTACAAAATATGGAGATGGTGGTGTAGATCTAAGTCCAATTGCTGATCTACTAAAGTCTGAAGTCTATGAATTATCAGGATATTTAGGAATCAACGAAGCAATCATGAAAGCTGTTCCGACCGATGGTTTATGGGGAGATTCCAGCACTGATGAAGATCAAATTGGGGCAAGTTATGATGAATTAGAATGGGCTATGATGATGGTTGAAGAAGGTAAAAGGATTTCAGATTTTAAAGGCAGAGAAAAACGGGTTATGGAAATTTACACGCAACGCAACCGGGCAAACAAACATAAAATGAAACCTATACCGGTTTGTGAGATTCCTAAGGAGTTTAAGGGTTAAACAACCCTATTCAGCTTTTCGTATAACAATTTTTTAAGGTCATTATAGCTCTTTACCATTTCTAACGTTCCATGGTTTTTCTCTTCATCATGAATATCACCCAAAAGCTCTTTTATTTTTAATTCAATTAAAATCCGACGCAAGTTTAAGATGGCGTCCATAACCAACTTAGACAAATTTCTATCCTTAGCTTTTACATAAATTTCTTTACGTTCCCAATCACTTAGCGTGTATTTTTCATCATCCATTAATATATCTGTTACTACTTGACCAATATCAGAATCTTCGTGGTTAATAAATGCATCAGAGTTGATCTGTTGGTCTTGATTTAATTGATGAATCACATCGTAATAGATCTTTTTGAAAGTATCATTACTGAACTCAATTTCATCATCTTGCATGTGCAAATAGATCTCATTGGAAACTTTATTTTGATATTTTTCTTTTACAATTTTAATATGGCCTTCTTCATCTTCATGCTCTATAAAATCAACAAAATCAACTTCTTTGTTCCCGTATAATAATAATATTTCAATCAATTTTTTTTCTAATCTGTTTAATTGATCAACTTTCTCTAAGGCTTGTGGTATGTTTTTTACTACTTCAAAAGAAGATTGCTGACTTTGAGATGGTCGCTTAGATGCGTCACGTAATTCACGCTTGGCTAATTGCGCTAGTTCATCAAACAGAACTTTTTCAGAAATATCCATGATCTTAGCACATTCCTGTACATAGATTTCCCGTTGAATATTGTTAGGAATCTTTGAAATACTGACTACAATATCCCTGATCAATCCAGCCTTTTTTACAGGATCATTTTGCACCTCATCCATCAAGATCGAAACTTTAAAACGAATAAAGTCCTGAGCGTTTTTTTCTAAATATTCTTGTAACTCTTCTGATGAATTTTGTTTCGCAAAACTGTCAGGATCTTCACCCTCTGGAAATGTCACGACCCTTACATTCATGCCTTGTTCAAGAATGAGATCAATTCCTCGAAGAGAAGCTCTTATACCCGCAGCATCACCATCAAACAATACAGTAATATTTGGTGTTAACCTATTGATCAATCTGATTTGATCTGGGGTTAATGCAGTTCCTGAAGAAGCTACAACATTGTGAATTCCTGCTTGATATAATGAAATGACATCCGTATATCCTTCTACTAAATAGCAATTATCTTCTTTTGCAATACTTTGTTTAGCATGATAAATTCCATAAAGGACCTTACTTTTATGATAAATTTCGCTCTCAGGTGAATTTACATATTTAGCTGCTTTTTTCTCACTGGTCAAAATTCTACCTCCAAAACCCAGTACACGTCCCGACATACTGTGGATAGGAAAAATTACCCTCCCTTTAAAGCGGTCAAACTTCTTGTCCTCTTTAACAATAGTTAAACCTGTTTTTTCTAAAAATTCAAGTTGATAACCTTTAGCTAATGCTTCCTCTGTAAAAGCATTCCATTCATCCAAACCATAACCCAATTCAAATCTTTTGATTGTCTCATCAGTATAGCCACGTTCTTTAAAATAACTCAAACCTATGGCTTTGCCTTTATTTGAATTTAATAAAATATCATGAAAATAATTGCGTGCAAATTCTGAAACCAAATACATACTCTCACGTTGGCTGGTTTGTTCCTTTTGCTCAT
>Ga0316192_10001495_pt1 | contig 17179 bp, 16 predicted proteins | sample MerIslwburrow_MG_FD_204931 | JGI IMG/M metagenome (GOLD analysis project Ga0316192, IMG submission 204931) | Coastal sediment microbial communities from Maine, United States - Merrow Island worm burrow | ecosystem: Environmental > Aquatic > Marine > Coastal > Sediment | place: USA: Maine...
GCCGACTCATCGCTGGTGTCCACCTTGATGTCGATATCCGGATGGTCGCGCGTGAACTCTGACAGCCTGGGGATAAAGAGCTCGCTCGCGAAAAACGGCTGTACCGAAATACTCAGCGTGGCGCGCGTCGTGGACACGCGATGGCGGGCGGCAACTTCGTCGAGACGGGTGATCAGCGGTTTGATGTCGGCGAGCAGCGAGTGGCCGGCCTCGGTCAGGGTTAACGAACGGCTCGTACGCTCGAACAGCTTCTGTCCCAGCTCGCCTTCGAGGTTCTTTATCTGGTGACTCACGGCCGAGGCTGTAATGAACAGCTTTTCGGCAGCATCGCGGAAGCTCTCGTGCTCTGCGGCGAAACAGAAGGCCCGCAGCCCGCGCAGTGAAATATTTCGATTGATCGGAGTCATGACAGGTCAATGCAGGATACGTACCACATCGGCCGCAAGAGCAGTGCCTGCGGAGCATCTGTAAGTGACTGATAGTTATCGGGAAAAAAGGCAGGTACGTGCCTGACAGCTGCGCCGGGCGCACCATGTTCGTGCAATGGCTTCAGGGCGGCGCACACATTTCGAGCGGCAGGCGCAAGGCTGCGCCACTCGCGTTACGGTGTCAGCCCTGCCGGAGTTCTGCGAATGCGTCCCTGGTGAGGTTTTCAGAGCCGTCGGCAAGCACCCGGACGTTGTCCTCGATACGGACACCGCCGAAGGGGCGCAGCGCAGCCACCGCCTCCCAGTTGACCAGGCCCTCCGCCGGCGTGCCGCGGAGATTGTCGAGGAGCATGTCGATGATGTAGAGGCCCGGCTCGATCGTGAGCACCATGTCTTCCTCGAGAACGCGCGTGAGCCGGAGATACGGGTGGCCGCTCGGCGGGTCTATCGTCGTGCCGCTTTCGTTCTCCATGAAGCCGGCAACATCGTGAACCTGGATTCCCAGCAGGTGGCCGATGCCGTGCGGCATGAATGCGCTGGTCACGCCTTCGGCGAGCAACGTGTCCGCATCGCCGGTGGCGAGCCCGCAGTCCGCCAGCACTCCCGCGGTGAGGCGGTGGGTATCGAGATGCAGGTCGCGGTAATCGACGCCGGCCCGGATCCGGCTGACGAGATCCTGTTGCAATACCTCCATGCGCGCGATCAGGTCGGCGAATCGTTCGTCGCCCTTGCTGTAAGTGCGCGTGATATCGGCAGCATAGCCGTGCACCTGCGCGCCGGCGTCGATCAGGAACGACCGGATGTGCGCGGGAGCATCGCGATCGAGATCCGTGTAGTGCAGGATCGCGCCATGCTCGTTGAGCGCAATGATGTTGCTGTACGGCAACTCGCTCTCGGCATGACGGGTCGCGTCGCAAAAAGCCTGGTGAATGTCGAATTCCGGCAGTCCGTCGTCGAACGCCGCCGCGGCCGCAATGTGGCCGAGCACGCCTCGCCGCGCAGCAAGTCGCATGCAGGCAAGCTCGTAGTCGGTCTTCGACGATCCGCGCGCGTAGTGCAGGATGTTGATCGCGGTCGTCGGGTTGACACGGTCGATGCCGAAAGCGTGACCGTCGTTCTCCACTTCGCCGATGAGAATGCATTTCTCGCGGTTTTCCGGCAGGTGGGCGGCCGTCTCATCGAGTTCGTGCACGATGCGAATGTCGAAATGCGAGGTCCAGTAGCCGTCCGGGCTGCCGGGCACGGGATGCCAGTAGTCGTGCGGCTGGTAATACACGAGCACCGGCGTTTCACCCGGCGTGTAGACAATATAGGAGAACGGTAATCGCGCCAGCGGCGCCCAGCCGAGGAAGTGAGGATTGGCGCGGAACGGATAGGTGTTGTCATCGAGAAAAGCGAATTTCGGCGCACCCGAGAAAATGACCGCGTGCGACCCGCCGGCGCGCTCCAGCGCATGGTCGTGGCGGCGGCAAATTTCCTCGATATGCTGCGGGTACAGCGCTCCGAGTTCCGGGTTCTTGTCACTGAAGTCAAGGTTCATGGACCGGATCATACCGGCAGCCGTTCGGCCGTACGAGTTTAAATCGCACCTCAAACTAGGCATTATTGTCGCCCCTGTGAATATCGCGGAGTGCCCGATGAGGCGTTGGTATGGGCTGGGAGGAATCTTGTTTTTGATGTCAGGAAGTACGGTCCTGGCCGGCGGTTTCGCCGCCTACGACCGTGTTACGGGCCTGCCCCATGCGTCCCGGTCCGAAGTGATCGCGCCGCACGGCATGGCCGCAACGAGCCAGCCTCTCGCGACGCAGGTGGCGCTGGATATTCTGAAAGCAGGCGGCAGCGCCGTGGATGCGGCCATCGCCGCAAACGCCGCGCTCGGCCTGATGGAGCCGACGGGTTGCGGCATCGGTGGCGACCTCTTTGCCATCGTCTGGGATGCAGACAAGCGGGAACTAACCGGGCTCAACGCGTCGGGGCGTGCGCCGGCCGCGATGACCATCGAGTACTTTCGTGAAAACGGCATGGACGCGATCCCGCCCCTCGGCCCGTTGCCGGTGAGCGTACCGGGCGCGGTGGACGGCTGGTACGAACTGCACGGGCGCTATGGGCGCCTGCCGATGGCCGATATCCTGGCTCCGGCGATACGCTATGCGCAAGACGGATTCCCGATGTCGGAAGTGATCGCCTATTACATGGGGCGCAACAAGCGGCACGTCGAAAAATACCCGGGCTTCGCGGAAACCTACATGCCGGGCGGCGATACGCCGAAAAAAGGTGAAATCTTCAAGAACCCCCGGCTCGCGAAAACGTACGGGATGATCGCCGAAGGCGGCCGCGACGTGTTCTACGAGGGCGAGATCGCGAAGGTCATCGATACGTTCATGACGGAACAGGGCGGGCTGTTGCGCTATGAGGACCTCGCGAGCCATCGCTCGGAATGGGTGACGCCCGTATCTACGAACTACCGCGGCTGGGATGTCTACGAGCTGCCGCCGAGTGGCCAGGGCATTGCGGCCCTGCAGATACTCAATATTCTCGAGGCATTCGACATACGGTCGATGGGCTTCGGTAGCGCCGAGTACATCCACCTGTTCGTGGAAGCGAAGAAGCTCGCGTACGAGGATCGCGCGAAGTTTTATGCCGACATGGATTTCGTCGACGTTCCGGTGGATCGGTTGATATCGAAGGAATACGCGGCCGAGCGCCGCAAGCTCATTTCGATGAAAGAAGCGTCGCAGCGCCTGCCGGCGGGTGATGCGAAGCTCGAGGCGGGCGACACGATTTACCTGACCGTCGCGGACAAAGAGGGCAACATGGTGTCCCTGATCCAGAGCAATTTCCGCGGCATGGGTTCCGGCATGATTCCCGGCGAGCTCGGCTTCATGCTGCAGGACCGGGCCGAACTCTTCAGCCTGGACCCCGACGATGCGAACGCGTTACAACCCGGCAAGCGCCCGTTTCACACGATTATTCCCGCGTTCGTGATGAAAGACGGCGAACCGCTGATGAGCTTCGGCGTCATGGGCGGGTCCATGCAGCCGCAGGGACACGTGCAGATTATCGTGAACATGCTCGATTTCGGGATGAACCTGCAGGAAGCCGGCGACGCCGCGCGCGTCCGCCACGGCGGGTCGTCGCAGCCGACCGGCGAGGCCATGACGGATGGCGGCACCGTGTACCTGGAGCGCGGCTTCAGCGAGGAGACGCGGCAGGCGCTGGGCGAACTGGGCCATACGCTCGGCGACAGCGACGGCAGCTTCGGTGGCTACCAGGCGATCCTGCGAGATCACGAAGAGGGCGTGTACTATGGCGCCTCCGAGGTCAGGAAGGACGGCCAGGCTGCCGGCTACTGAACACCATGACGCAGGATATCTACCTGACCGGTATCACGACGACCGGCACGCCCCATATCGGCAATTACGTCGGCGCCATCCGCCCGGGAATTGCGGCCAGCAAGGACCCGTCGACCGAGCATTTCTATTTCCTCGCCGACTATCATTCGCTGGCGAAGAACGAAGACCCTGACAAGATCGTGCGGTCGACGCTGGAGATAGCCGCGGCGTGGATGGCGCTGGGTCTGGACACCGACCGCGCGTTTTTCTACCGTCAGTCGGACATCCCTGAAATCCCCGAGCTCACCTGGATACTGACCGGCATGACCGCGAAGGGGCTCATGAACCGGGCGCATTCCTACAAGGCGGCGGTACAGGCCAACGAGGAACGCGGCAACGCGGACCCGGACAAGGGCATCATGATGGCGCTGTACTCTTACCCGATCCTGATGGCGGCCGACATCCTGATGTTCAGGTCGACGAAGGTGCCCGTGGGCAAGGACCAGAAGCAGCACGTCGAGATGGCGCGCGATATCGCACAGCGCTTCAACCATAATTACGGGGAGACCTTCGTGCTCCCGGAGCCCGTGATCGGCGAACACACGGCCGTGCTCAAAGGCCTCGACGGGCGCAAGATGTCGAAGAGCTACAACAATACGATCCCGCTGTTCGCCAACGAGAAACAGCTGCGCAAGCTCATCATGAAGATCAAGACCAACAGTCTGGAGCCGGGTGAGCCCAAGGGTACGGCCGATAGCACGCTGTTCGAAATCTACAAGGCGTTTGCAAGCAGCGAAGAGACCCTGGCCATCGAGAAGGCTTATGCCGGCGGCATCGCCTGGGGCGAGATGAAGCAGCTGCTGTTCGAATACATCAATGATCACCTGAAACCGGCTCGCGAGGAATACCAGCGGCTCGTCGCCAACCCGGAAATCGTCGAAGCGGAACTGCAAAAAGGCGCCGAGAAAGCGCGCGCGCGGTCAGGCCCGTTTCTCGCCGAAATCCGCGACGCGATAGGGATTCGCAGGCTGGGCTAGATGCCGTACCTGCTGGCAGCGGACGCAGTGCTCCTGCTGCACGTCCTGTTCGTCGTTTTCGTCGTCGTTGGTCTGCTATTGATTCTCGCGGGCTGGCTGATGTCGTGGGACTGGGTGCGCAACAGGTGGTTTCGCGTGACCCATCTCGCCGCGATCGGTGTGGTCGTGCTGCAGTCCTGGCTCGGCGTTATCTGCCCCCTCACGAAGCTCGAGATGGTGTTGCGAAGCAAGGCCGGCGATACGACTTATGTCGGCAGCTTTGTTTCGCACTGGCTGGAGGCAATCCTGTACTATCGGGCTCCGGCCTGGGTTTTCGCGGTGGGTTACACGGCCTTTGCAGCCATCGTCGTGTGGAGCTGGGTCCGGGTACCACCACACAGGAGGCAACGGCATGATCGCCCCTGAAGATGCGCTGCTGCGACTGCAGGAAGGCAATGCCCGGTTCGTATCCGGGGATATCGCCTCCGGGCCACAGCATTACCGGGTTAGCCGCGAGCAAATCGTTGCGGGCCAGGATCCGTTTGCAATTGTGGTCGGATGTTCCGACTCTCGCGTACCGGTCGAAATCGTGTTCGACCAGGGCCTGGGCGATCTCTTCGTCATACGCATCGCGGGCAACGTCATATCGAAAACGCAATTGGGAAGCATCGAATTCGCCGCCTTGAGTTTTGGCGCGCGTCTCGTCGTCGTGCTCGGCCACACCGGTTGCGGTGCCGTGACGGCCGCGTATGCCGCGGTGGAAGGCGGCGAGGAACAGGAATCCGAAAATTTCCGCGTGCTCCTTGATCAGATACGGCCCGCCGTGAAGCGTGCAGTCGAACGCGATGGCAGCTGTGCATTCCCCGCACTTATCGACCGTGTGGGCCGCGAAAACGTGCGCCTCGCCGTCGACGAGATTCGCAACAGTTCCGGAATCATCCGGAGGCTCGTAGAAGATGAAGGACTTTTGGTAGTGGGTGCGGAATACTCGCTGGCGACGGGAGTGGTTGCCTTCTTCGACCAGCAACCGGAATGAGCTGGAACAGGCAATGAACGGTCCGGTACTGAACACGGAGCGGCTCGAGCTGTGCTGGCTGTCGACGGACGACGCGCCGATGATGCTGGCGGTCTGGAACGATCCCGCGTTCATACGCTACGTGGCCGACCGGGGCATCCGTACCCTCGAGCAGGCCCGGGTGGCGCTGGAGGCGGGACCGCTCAGGCTTTACGCAGACTACGGCTACGGCCCGTTCCGGGTCCGGCGACGCGAGGACGGCGCCGACATGGGAATATGCGGGCTGTTTCGCCGCGAGGGTCTCGACGAGCCCGACATCGGTTTTGCGATTTTGCCCGATTACTGCGGCGAGGGTTTTGCTTTCGAAGCGTCGGTCGCGGTACTGGATCACGCTCGCGACGCGCTCGGGCTGCGCTGTGTAACCGCTATCGTGTCACCGCAGAACGACGCGTCCATCGGCCTGCTCGAGAAACTGGGCCTGCATTACGAACGGCCGATCAGGATGCCCGCCGACGATCATGACGTGAGCCTGTACCGCATCGAGTTCGCGAGCTGAGCGCCATGGGATTTTTCAGTTATGACGGGGCGACATCCAGGTCGTTGCTTCGCACCTGATCGGCCCCTGGGCAAACGCCACGTTCGCTTGACAGCCCGGGTTGGGCCGGCCGAATATGGGCCGCTATGACGACGCAACGATTCAAGTCGAAAATAGATCGCTGGCTGCTCTACCTCCTGATCGCGGTCATGGTATTCGAGGTCGTCGTCATGGGCTTTGCGGCCACGCAGGCGCAGCACCGGGGTGAAGCGATCGCCATGATCGTGGCCGCCCTGGTGATCGTTGCCTTGCTCGGATCCATGCTGGTCGGCACGCACTACACGGTGGACGGAAATACGCTGCGTATCGCGTGCGGCCCTTTTCGCTGGAAGGTGCCGATCGACGCCATAGAGTCCGTCGAGGCCACGCGCAACCCGCTGTCGTCGCCGGCACTGTCGCTCGACCGGCTGCGAATTGATTATGGCAAGCGCCGCATCATGGTGTCGCCGGCCGACAAGCGCGGCTTTCTCGAAGCTATCGGGCAGGACCCGGCCGATGTCCGGCGATAATGAAGCAGTCGACTGGCGCAAGCTTCGCGAGTTCGCCGCTGTGGACCTCACGAGTTCCTTCGTACTTTCATGGCATTTCGAGACGGATACGCTGTTCATCGACAGCGACATCCTGTTGCTGCCGGACCATCCGTTTTACGAGAAGCCGCGTCCCGCAGAAAAGGTCTGTATTCGACCCGCGATCATCGAGTTTCCGTTCTGCGTGGATGTTGCCCTGGGCGGCTCGACGGGCGGCGGCGACGTTGATTCGCTCGTCAGCGAGCTCGGGCACGGCGCCATAACGGGCATGCAGCGGCGCGCCGACGGCTGTTACGAACTACGAGGCGCATTCGGCACGGTGAGCATCGAAGCCGAACGCCCTGTCCTGAGACTCAAGGGGCCCTGAGGCCCCGGGGGAAGATGCGATGAGTGCTGAAAATCGAATCGACTATATCGAAATACCGGTTACCGACCCGGCAAAAGCGCGGGACTTTTTCGCGGAGTTGATGGGCTGGGAGTTCCAGGACTGGGGGCCCGACTACATCAGCTTCAAGGACGGACGCCTCGACGGCGGCTTCCGCCGGTGCGAGACGCCGCCGCCGCCGAACGGCGTGCTGCTGGTCTTCTTCAGCAAGGACCTCGAACGTGACCGTGACCGCGTCGTCGAACTGGGCGCCACGATCAGCCAGGATATTTTCGAATTTCCGGGCGGCCGCCGATTTCATTTCGTAGACCCGTTGGGCAACGAGTATGCGATCTGGGCAGAGCTTGAAAAAAATCAATAACGGAGCAGAGCATTATGCATGTCAAGATCGATCACCCATGCGTGCAGCACAAGCTGGCGCTGATTCGCAATATCGAAACCGGCCACAAGAAATTTCGGGAACTCGCCACCGAGATAACGGAATTCGTCTGTTACGAGGCATTGAAAAACATCAATACGCGCGAAGTGGAGGTGCAGACGCCGCTCGAAATCGCGACATGCCGGATGATCGACCACGACATCGTGGTGGTGCCCGTGCTGCGTGCGGGTGTCGGCATGCTGGAGGGCATCCTCGAACTGGTGCCGACGGCCCGCGTCGGGTTCGTGGGTCTTTACCGTGACGAGGAGACCAAGGAGCCCGTTGCCTACTACGAGCGCTTTCCGGTGCAGGCCAGGACCGGAACCTGCATCATCATCGATCCCATGCTCGCGACCGGCGGTTCGACGGTAGCTGCGATAGACCAGCTGAAGGACTACGGCGCGAAGGACATCATCGTCATCTGTATCGTGACCTGCCCCGAGGGCCTGGCGCTGGTCGAGGAGAAGCACCCGGACGTGCCGGTCTATACGGCGGCGATCGACAAATATCTCAATGAAAACAAATATATAGTGCCCGGGCTGGGCGACGCAGGCGATCGTCTTTTCGGTACCTCGCACTAGTCCGGGGGCGGCTGATGGCGGACAACAAGACTCGCCCAACCCGCGCCAGTGTCACGGCATTCATGTCTGCGATCGGTGACCGCCAGATGCGAGCAGACGCGATGAAAGTTGCGGCTATGATGCGCCGCGCAACGGGCAAGCGTGCAAGGATGTGGGGGCCGAGTATAGTTGGTTATGGCAGCTATCATTACCGGTATGCAAGCGGCCGTGAGGGCGACTTCATGATTGCGGGGTTTTCGCCGCGCAAGCAGGCCTTGACGATCTACATCATGCCCGGCTTTAGTCGATTCGAGGACCTGATGTCGAAGCTCGGCAAGTACAAGACGGGCAAATCGTGCCTCTACATCAGGCGGCTCGCTGACGTGGACGAGGCCGTGCTGGAACGGCTCATCGGGGAGTCGGTCAGTTACATGCGTGCGCAATACGAGACGGGATGACGTCATGAGTGACACGATCAAGACCACCAAGCTGGTCGGCAACGAACTCATAGTGGAAACGAAATACGGCACCGAGGTGTACGACAGCAAGTTCCTCGTCGCGGCCCTGCTCGTTTTCGTGGCGAAAGGCAGCGGGACGATCGAGCCGGAGGAAGTGGCGAAGATGATCGACCTCATTGAGCAGCATTTTCGGCTCGAAGGTGCGGAGTCGCTCGAGCTCCTGAGTCGCGCAATGAGCGAGCTCGCCGAAAAGCCCGAGCTTACCGACCATCTCGTCGAACTCGGCCGCACGTTATCGGACAAGCAGAAAGAAGACATCGCCGTGATGGCGCTGAAAGTCATCGCTGCCGACGGGCGCCGGCAGGTGTCGGAAATGGAGCAGTTCAGCCGTGCAGTCGAGGCCGTCGGCGTATCGCCCGAAATCGTGCACCGGGCGTTCGATCGCTACTTCGAGGAGACCATGCCCGGCAAGTGACGCGCGCCGCACTGCCGCGCTACGGGCCATTACCACATGAAGGCGACGCTCAGAAATTTCCTGCAGCTGGAATCCGCCGGCGGCCTGGTGCTGATGGGGGCGGCTGCACTGGCACTGGTTGCCGCAAATTCCCCTCTTGCCGGCTATTACGATCTTTTCATCGAGACACCCGTTGAAGTACGCATCGGCGGTTTCGAAATCGCCAAGCCATTGCTCTTGTGGGTGAACGATGGGCTCATGGCCGTGTTCTTCTTCCTGGTCGGCCTGGAAGTGAAACGCGAAATCCTGGAGGGCGAACTGTCCCGGCCGGCGAACGTGCTGTTGCCGGCGCTCGGCGCTGTCGGCGGCATCGTCGCGCCGGTCGGCCTGTATGTCCTGTTCAACTACGGCGACAGTGTCGGGATGAACGGCTGGGCCATCCCCGCCGCGACGGACATCGCATTCGCGCTCGGCATCCTCATGATTCTCGGCAAGCGCGTGCCGGTCTCGCTCAAGGTGTTTCTGGTTTCGCTCGCCATTTTCGACGACCTCGGCGCCATCGTCATCATCGCGATCTTCTACTCGGGCAAGCTCTCCATCAATGCGCTCGTCGTGGCAACCGTGTGCCTGTTGATCCTCGGCTATCTGAACTGGCGCCGCGTGAGCGCAGTCCCCGCCTATGTGCTTGTCGGGGTCGTCATGTGGGTGGCGGTCCTGAAGTCCGGCGTGCACGCCACGCTGGCCGGCGTCGTACTGGCGATGTTCATCCCCATGCGCTCGAAGGACGAGCCCGAACGGTCGCCGCTCAGGGAACTCGAGCACGACCTGCACACGGTGATTGCGTTCGGTGTGCTGCCCCTGTTTGCGTTCGTCAACGCCGGCATATCGTTTGCCGGAATGAGTTTCAGCGATCTCCTGCATCCCGTGTCGCTGGGAGTCGCGTCCGGGCTGTTTGTCGGCAAACAACTGGGCGTCTTTCTGCTGTGTCTCGTCGCGATCAGGCTCGGGATCGCAAAATTGCCCGAGGGCGCCAGCTGGGGATCGCTGTACGGGGTCGCGATACTCAGCGGCGTCGGCTTCACCATGAGTCTCTTCATCGACACGCTGGCCTTCCAGAACCTGCCGGCGGACACGGTCTTCGACTTCGACGCTCGCCTGGGCATCCTGCTCGGATCGCTCGCATCGGGCGTGCTCGGCTACATCGTGCTGGACAGGACGCTTCCCAGGGCCGGCCATTGACGGTGCCGGCGGAACGCGGCGGCTGGCGACTCGTCGAAGCGTCGGACGCCGATCTCGACGAGCTGATGTCCTGGTTCCACGAAGCGGCCGAAGTAGACGTGTGGGGCGGACCGCGTTTCCGTTTCCCGTTTACGAAGGCCACGTTCCGCAAGGATTGCCGCTGGGGCCGCATGCCGGGCTTCCGCCTGGATTCGCCGGCGGGCGAATTTGCCGCGTTCGGCCAGATGTATCAACGCTACGGACGCATCAATTTCGCGCGCCTCGTCGTCAGGCCCGGCCTGCGAGGGCAGGGCGTCGGCAAGCGTCTCGTCGGAGGTTTGATGGAGACGGGCCCGAAGCTGTTCCCGGCCGACGAGTTTTCACTGTTTGCCTACCGGCACAACGTGGCCGCGCTCGCCTGTTACCAGTCGATGGGATTCGTCATCCGTGATTATCCGAAAGGCGCGCGGATGGCCGACCAGTGCTATTACCTGACCAGGCCGGTGCAGCATCCTGCCGTGCAGGTTGACTAGGTAGACCGGAACGACGCGGCGAGCGTCTCGAGCTCGCCCCACCGATCGATGCGGCGCTCGAGTTCGGCTTCCGCTTCTGCGAGTCGTTCCAGCGTTTCCCTGACCGTGTCTGCCTCCTGCGCGAAGAAGCCGGGATCGGCAACTGTCTGCTGCAGGTCGGCGATAGCCGTTTCGAGCGCCTCGATCTCCCCTGGCAGCGCGTTCAGTTCACGCTGGTCCTTGTAGCTCAGCTTGGTCGCCGGACGCTGGCTGCGGCGCTCGGCGGCGCGGCGCCTGCGCTCCTCGGCCTCGTACGGGGTGTCGGTGACCGCGAGTTGCCTGCCTTGCCGCACCCAGTCGCTGTAGCCGCCGACGTATTCCTGGATACGGCCGTTTTCCTCGAAGACGATGGTGCTGGTGACGACGTTGTCGAGAAACTCGCGATCGTGACTGACGACGATCAGGGTGCCGTTGTACTCGCAGAGCTTCTGCTCGAGCACCTCGAGGGTCTCTATGTCGAGATCGTTGGTCGGTTCGTCGAGCACGAGCAGATTCGCCGGCCGCGTAAAGAGTTTCGCCAGGATGACGCGATTGCGTTCACCGCCAGACAGCGCCTTTACCGGCGTCTGCGCCCGCTTCGGGCTGAACAGGAAGCCCTTGAGATAGCCCACGACGTGCCGCTCCTTGCCGTTCAGCATGATATAGGTGCGGCCTTCGCCCACGTTGTAGGCGACGCTTTTCTCGAGATCCAGTGTCTGCCGCAGCTGGTCGAAGTAGCCGATCTCGAGATTCGTGCCGTGCTTGATCGTGCCGGTCTGCGGTTCGAGCTGGCCGAGCAGCAACCGTAACAGCGTCGTCTTGCCGACACCGTTGTTGCCGATGAGACCGATGCGGTCGCCGCGCATGATCTTGATCGAGAAGCCCTCGATCAGCGGCGCGCCGCCGTAACCGTAGCCTACGTTTTTCGCCCGGATGACCTTGCGGCCGGATTGCTCGGCTTCCTCGATGTGGATTCGTGCTGTGGCCTCCGGCGATACGCGCTGCGCACGTTCCTCGCGCATCTTCATCAGCGCCCGCGCCCGGCCCTCGTTGCGCGTGCGGCGAGCCTTGATGCCCTGGCGGATCCAGGCTTCCTCTTCCTCGAGTTTCTTGTCGAAACGGGCGTTCGCGGTGGCTTCGTCATCGAGCGCCTTGTCCTTGCGGCGGAGATAGTCGACGTAGTTGCCCGGCCAGCTCGTGAGCTTCGCGCGGTCGATTTCGACGATGCGCGTCGCAAGCCGCTGCAGGAACGCACGATCGTGAGTGATGAAGATGACGGCTCCCGGATAGGAGTAAACCCGGTCCTCGAGCCACTTTATCGTCGCGATATCGAGATGGTTGGTGGGCTCGTCGAGCAGCAGCAGGTCGGGCTTCTGCACCAGCGCCTTTGCGAGCGCGACGCGCCTCCGCCAGCCGCCCGACAATTCGTTCATCTTCTTGTCCGCGGGCAGGTTGAGGTCCGTGATCACCGTGTCGACGCGCTGTTCGATATGCCAGCCATCGTGCGCGTCGATCTTTGCGTGCAGCGCCTCGAGTTCCTGCATGCCGTGGCGGTCGAGATCGAGTTTCGAGCGCCGCTGGTAGTCCTCGAGCAGTACTTCGATGTCATTCAGCCCCGCGCGAACGATATCGCGCACGCAGAGGTCCATGGCATCGGGCAGTGTTTGTGCTAGCTGGCTGATGACGAGGCCCTGGGTGTGCACGAATTCTCCGCGATCGGGTTCGATTTCGCCGCTGATGAGCTTGAGTGTGGTGGACTTGCCGGCCCCGTTTCTTCCGATCAGGCAGACCCGTTCGCCGGTTTCGATCGAAAACTCGGCCTCACTGAGAATTTTCAGGTCGCCGAACTCGAGGGACACTTCGTCGAAGCGAAGTAATGACATAATTCAACCGCGCTCGCCGGGCGCTCCGGGATAACAGGAATCGGAGGCTACCATGACGGAACAACGCTTCGTCGATCTGGAAACAAAGCTGGCCCACCAGGAGCACCTGCTGCTGGAGCTTAACGACATCATCACGAAACAACAGGAAAACATCATGCGCCTGGAGAAGCTGTGTGACTCAATCATCGAACGGGTTCGCTCGTTGAGCGAGGCAGCGCCGGCCGACACGAATGCCGACGAGAAGCCGCCCCATTATTGATGCCAGGGGTCGTTTTGACCCCGGATACGCCTCGCCTGCGTTGCAGTATAGTGTTAACGAAGGCATGCCGGAGGGACGATGATGTCATGGATGTCGAGACTGTTTCTTGTTTGGCTTTTGCTGCCTGTCGCGGTGCAGTCCGCCGAGGTTTTCGTGCCTGCGGAACTGCAGGGCTGGCAGGAGTGGGTCCTCCACGAGAAGGAATACCGGGACTGCCCCTTCTACTTCAACGGTAGTGCCGGCGCGCGAGGCGACTTCGTCTGCGCCTGGCCCGGATTGCTCGATATCGGGATCGACGCAGAAGGCGGTCGTTTCCGCCAGCAATGGACCGTGTACGCGCAGGAGGCCTGGCTGCCTTTGCCCGGCAGCGTCGATTACTGGCCGCACGAGGTAACCGTCGACGGCGATGCTGCCGTCGTGGTCGAACGCGGCGGGCTGCCCGCCGTACGTGTTGCGCCCGGCAGGCACTCGGTGTCCGGGTCGTTCGAGTGGGACGAGCGGCCGGGCGTGTTGCCGGTTCCCGGGCAGAGCGGCCTTGTCGCGCTTAGCGTCAACGGAAAACGCATCGAACGGCCGGAACGCAGTCCCCGCGGCCTGTTCCTCGGCGAGAGGGAACGCGACACGCAGGTTCGGAACTCGGTCGAGGCCGAGGTCTACAGGCTGGTAGCGGACGACGTACCCATGCGGCTCACGACGATCATCCGGATCAACGTGGCGGGCGGCGTTCGCGAGGAACTATTCGGACCGGTATTGCCGGAGGGATTCGTGCCGATGTCCATCGACAGCTACTTGCCGGTGCGCCTGGAAGCCGACGGCCGGCTCCGCGCGCAGGTCCGGCCCGGCCGCTGGCAGATCACGCTGACTGCGCGCGCCCCGGCCGTTATCGACGAACTGTCGCGGCCGGCGGGCGGTACGAATCTCCCGGAAACGGAAATATGGTCGTACCGGTCCAACGACCGGCTTCGCGTCACCGCCGTGGAAGGGTTGCCGCCGGTCGACCCCCGGCAGGCACAGGTGCCGGACCCCTGGACCCAGCTGCCGGCGTTCCGCGTCGCGGCGGGGGAGACCATGACGATCGTGGAGCGGAGCCGGGGCATCGTGGCACACGACAACGAACTCGCTCTCGACAGGACGCTCTGGCTGGATTTCGATGGCGGCGGATTTGTCGTTCGCGACGAGATAGATGGCACCCTGCGCAGTGAGTGGCGGCTCGATATGGGGCCACCCTATGCGCTGCTGAGCGCCACCGAGTTCGGCGAAAACCTGCTCATCACGAAAGGCGAACAGCCGGGCGAGACCGGTATCGAGCTGCGGCAGACGCGCGTCGACGTCACGGGCCTCGGTCGCAGCGAGACACGTGCGTCCATGCCGGTGACCGGCTGGGACGCCCGTTTCGCCAGCGTCGGTGCCCTGCTGCATTTGCCGCCCGGGCACAAGCTGTTCGCGGCGCCCGGCGTGGACAAGGCGCCTGCCAGCTGGGTCAGCCGCTGGCAACTGCTGGATTTCTTTCTCGTGTTGATCATCACCATCGCGGCCTGGCGGCTGCTCGGTCCTGCCGCCGGCGCCGTCGCGCTGCTCGCCGTGGCGCTCAGTTATCACGAGACGGCCGCGCCCGCGTGGCTGTGGCTGAACCTGCTGGCGGCGATTGCGCTGATGCGCGTCGCGCCACCGGGCCGGCTGCGGCAAGCGGTGCAGGGCTACCAGGGTCTCAGCGTGGCAATACTCGTGCTGGTGCTGGTGCCGTTCGTTGCCGATCAGCTGCGCATCGCCATTTACCCCCAACTGGAAGCGCAGCGCGCCGCGGGCTACGAGATCTTTCCGCGCGCCACGGAGGAGCGGCCGGCAATCGCGCCGATGGAAGACGCTGCGCGCAAGCTCGAATCACGGCCCGCCAGCGCGAGTTTCCAGCTGGCCGATGAAACGATGAGCGTCGCGGCCGACTCGCTCCAGGAAATAACCGTCGCCGGCGCAGCGGCGAAAGCGCCGCAGCGCTATTCGCGATATGCGCCGAATGCCGTCGTGCAGGCCGGTCCGGGCGTGCCGTCGTGGGAGTGGAACAGCTACCGGCTGAGCTGGAGCGGGCCGGTTGACGCCGGGCAGACCATGCGGCTGATCGTGCTGCCACGCTGGGCGGTAACCGCGCTGCGCTTCTTCGAGGTCGCGATGTTGTTGCTGTTTGCCGCCGTGCTGGCGGCCGACATCGCCGGCAAGCGCTGGCGCTTGCCGGGCGGGCCGGGGTCTGGCACCGCCCGCGCGTCGGGGTTTTTCGCCGCCGCGTTGCTGGCGCTCACGATGAGTATCAGTCCGGACGCGCAGGCGCAGACGCCGGATCGCGAATTGCTGCGCGAACTCGAGTCGCGCCTGCTCGAGCCGCCCGCCTGCGTGCCGCGCTGCGCGGAGATTGCGGCGGCCGAGGTCCGGGCCGCGGGCGACGGTATCGGCATGACGCTGACGGTGCATGCGGCCGAGGACGTCGCCATACCCCTGCCGGGATCGGAGCGCGGCTGGCATCCACAGGCGATAGCACTTGACGGCTCCGCCGCCGCACAGGTCCTGCGAGCAGACGACGGGGCGCTCTGGTTACGCGTCTCGCCCGGCCGCCATACCGTCGTACTGCGCGGCGCGGCGCCGGCCGTGGACAGCCTGGAAATTCCGTTTCCGACCCCGCCTCGCGTTATCGAAGCAGACAGTGACGGCTGGCTGGTAGCCGGCATCAAGGATAGACGGCTGTTGTCCGGCTCCCTGCAGCTCACGCGGCTGCAGTCGGCGGAGAGCGGCGAGACGATGCCTCGCTGGGAAAGCAGCCGGTTCCCCGCGTTCGTCCGGGTCGAGCGCAACATCGAGCTCGACCTCGACTGGCGAGTCACCACGACGGTCGTGAGGCTCGCACCGGCAGAGGGTGCGTTGACGCTGGAGATTCCGCTACTCGACGGCGAGACCGTGCTGAGCGAACACGTCACCGCGGCCGACGGCTCGGTGCTCGTGTCCATGGATCCGGCACAGCAGGCGATGACCTGGGTGTCCAGCCTGCGCCGCGAGTCGCCGCTGACGCTAAAGGCCGCTGCCGGTGAGCCGTGGAGGGAGGTATGGCGTATCGGCGTGGGCAGCATCTGGCACGCGCGCTTCAGCGGCGTCCCCGAGAGCGAATCGCCGCACGGCAACGAAGGAGCCCGCGTCGCCGAGTTTCATCCGCGGGGCGGCGAACAGCTGACGATGACGACGACGCGCCCGGAGGCCACCGAGGGCACGACGCTCGCGTTCGACACCGTGAATCTCGCCATTTCGCAGGGCGAGCGCTCGAGTACGACGCAGCTGACCCTGCAGTATCGAAGCACACGCGGTGCCCAGCACGTCCTGCGGCTGCCGGACGGCGCCGAGGTCAGCGACGTGCGCATCGACAACCGCATCGAACCGCTGCGCGCCGACGGTCGCGACCTGACCGTGCCGATCCTGCCCGGCTCGCACACGATTGCCGTCACCTGGCGCGAGGACGAGGGCGTGGAGCGCGTGGCGGCCACACCCGCCGTCGACCTCGGCGCGCCGGCCAGCAACATCACGATGCGGCTCACGCTGCCGCAGAACCGCTGGCTGCTCGGTACCAACGGGCCGCGGCTCGGTCCCGCGGTGCTCTACTGGTCCGAGCTCGCGGTGCTGGTCCTGTTTGCCTGGCTGCTCGGACGGATCGACTGGACCCCGCTGAAGACGCGCCACTGGTTGTTGCTCGGCCTCGGCTTCAGCACGTTCAACTGGCCGGTGCTGGCCATCGTCGTCGCCTGGCTGCTCGCGGCCGGCGCACGCGAGCAGTGGCGGGTGCGGATGCCGTGGTGGCGCTACAACACCGCGCAGGTCCTGTTTGCCCTGCTGACCGTGGTCGCGCTGCTGTCGATCGTCGGCAGCCTGCCCGGAGGCCTGCTGGGAACGCCGGACATGCACGTGACCGGCAACGGCTCCAGCGGAAACTCGCTGGCCTGGTTTGCCGACCGCAGCGAGTCTGCGCTGCCGGTTGCGAAGGCGTGGACCGCACCGATCTGGATCTACAAGGTCCTGATCCTGGCGTGGGCGCTCTGGCTCAGCTTCGCG
>Ga0316192_10001496_pt1 | contig 17174 bp, 24 predicted proteins | sample MerIslwburrow_MG_FD_204931 | JGI IMG/M metagenome (GOLD analysis project Ga0316192, IMG submission 204931) | Coastal sediment microbial communities from Maine, United States - Merrow Island worm burrow | ecosystem: Environmental > Aquatic > Marine > Coastal > Sediment | place: USA: Maine...
TTATGACCCAATCAGAATGATAATTTTTTCTGATAGACTCCATAAACAATCAGTATTGGAACCTATCAGACCGTTAGACGTATATTGAGGGCAACGATGGGGTTCCCCCCCATCGATGGTTCCACTCCCCCAAACGGAACCCAAAGCCCCGGCTCTCCCCCCCCGTGTCCGGGGCTTCTTCTTGTCCGGTCGTCGAGGCAAAGAAAAAGCCTGACCCCCCCGGACCAGGCTTCTCCCCCTAGCAAAGCTAGTTCCCTCAAATTGGTCGCACGATTCGTGAACACACTAGACCGACAAGCGTGGCAATTCTCGGGCGGCTATGCTCAGCCTGCGGGGAAGCACTTGAGGGAGGCTCCCATGACTGAAAACATCGACGCCAAGGCGCGCGTTACAGCGCACGGACTAATCCAGGGCTACATCCGATGATGCTAATCGGCGGCGACCCGCAGTGCTATCTGAGTTACCGTGACATTGTCGGTCCGGCGCGCTAGAGATGTCCTGGCAAGAACATCCGTCTCAACTGAGGACTACGATTCATGGGCAATGTCGCAACTGAAATGGCCGACTACGACGCGATCGGCAAGATTGTCCAACACTATATCGATGGCGCCAGATCTGGCAAAGGCGACGACATGAAGCCCGCATTCCACAGAGACGCAACAGTCTTTGGCTATGTGGGGACCGACCTGTTCGCAGGCCCCGTTCAGAATCTTTTCGATTGGAATGACCAGAATGGTGCGGCGACGGAACTCCAAGCACGAATCGTGAGTATAGATCTCGTCGGCTCGGTTGCGACTCTACGACTTGAGCTTGACAACTGGACCGGCCATCGGTTCACGGACTTGTTCACGCTCCTCAAGGTCGATGGGGAGTGGAGGATCATGAACAAAGTGTTCCACCTACATCCGACCGACGCAGCGGGAGCCTGAGGCTTCAATGCTGAGTTTTAAAGTCTTGGCGCGCGCTTTAAGTTCGTTCTTGTAGGCGCCAAGAATTCCGTAAGGCGCCTCAATTTTCACAAGGCCGAGTCTCGCTACGATTCTCTTCTCTAGTTCGTACGGAATGAACTGCACGAGCTGAACCGTTGCTCGGAAGTCTAGCGCTAAGTGAGCTACTTTCTTTGCCAGGTCGACAGCCATAGATCAATCGACTCCGTCCACTCATTTTCGGCGGCTATGCGCAGTGCATACCCCACATACCCCTCATGGAGAGAGGGCTTTGGGTTAAACTGCATAGAGAATTTCTCTTCGATATTCTCGAGGTCATATTCTCATTAGGAAGGGTCACCCCCACCCCCTGCCCTACCCCCTCTCCCTTCGACGGACTTGTCACAGCTGTGTCACAGCTAAGGTCTCAAGGCGGGCGGTTTGCTCAGCTCAACGGAAGATCGTAAGCTGCGTAAGCGGCTGATTTGATGATTTTTTGTGAGGAGCCGCGAGGCGATGAATCGGTAGAGCACTGTGTTCACATTACTGCACAGGGCACCCGGTTAGCGAACATTCAAAAGCGACTCTAGCCGTGCACTAATGCGTTCCCATGGCATGGTCAGATCGATCGTTCGAGCGCTCATTCTGTGCCCCTGAATTGCAGTGCTGTGATCGACCTCGTCACTCACCGTCAGATACAGAAACATTCCTTCCGCGAAACGATTAGGTCCGCCTCCCCGCGAACGTTGCTAAACTGCCAGAGTTGTTGGAGCGGTAAGGCGAAGGTGGCATGCGCGAAATCGTTCGCACCTAGCTTTCCAGAATGGATGGGAGGACTTCACTATGGCTACCAAAGATGACGATATCAATGAAGGCATCAATGAGGTGACCCTGCTGAGCTCGGCATTTGTTCGGTGGGGGCTAGGTCTATTTATCTTTAGTTTGATTATCGGCTACGGACCCCTTGTCCACTTTGTCCATGAGACACTCGAGAGCCGTGGCGGAGCACCCTTAGAGAATTTGGCACTTTGGCTTGGTTGTCCCACGGCGATGCAGATCGGTGCGCTGGGCATGATAGCGATTGGAGCTGTCTTCGGTTTGCTCCCGGCTGATGAGCTGGAAGCGGAGACGCGAGACTACGCAGCTCTTTGGCTTTGCGTTGGGGGGCTAATGGCCGTCTTTCTGACTGGCTATGTCGGATATTACGTCTTGAACACGGTTTGGCAGACTCTGCTTGGAACGCAGCCTGCTCGCGAAAACGCGTGGCTACTTGTCTACGGCATTAGCACTGGGGCCTATCTGATCGGCGTGGCGCTCGCGTATTTTTCGATTTTGGACCTAGCGCATGACGAGCCAAAACACTCATGACGGCACCGTGCTTTTGTCACAGCGGACAAAGCGAGCAGTCCCTTACAAACTTTTTATAACTGCGATGCAGAAAGTTGGACCGCATCCATCGCGCACAAGAGGCTCAATCATTCGCGCCTGTCACACCTGTGTCACAGTAAGCTTTCGAATTCGGGCAGTTTGGTTAGCTCAACGGAAGATTGCAAGCTACGTAAGCGGCTGATTTGAAGGTCTTTGTAAGGAACAATCGGGCGTTCAGCTGGTAGAGCACTGTGTTCAGAGGATACCCGTCGCCGATATCGAGCAGCGTATATAGTAGTTCCTGTTGCGATCCCAGTCGGTCCAGTCTGGTGTATGGCGCAGCTCCGCCGAGAACGACGACGCAAAGCGCAACTCATAGAGCGAGTGTCGATGGATGAAACATCTCCTCGAACTTACGCCTTTCTCGCACCAGCCCCTGCTCATGGGTGTATCTCATGACGGCCTCAAGCTCCTTGCGATTGGCCTTGATGCCATAGGGCCAGAAATCCGTTCCCATCAGTTCGCGGGTTTCTTCAAACTCTTGAGTCGCCCAAGGCAGCGTGACTTTCAGTGAAGTCGTGGTTTCGAGATTGGCATATGCGATCTGCTTGGCCTGCTCGTACATCTCGACAACGGCCATGGGCAGTTGCGGGTCCGCGTCGACTGCGTCCGTGCGGATAGCAACGACATGCATGATTGGAAATAGGCCAGTTTTCTTGAAGTAGTCTCGCTCGGCGGCGCGGACGTTTGAAAAGAGCTGCCTGATTTTCGGGTTGCCTTCCGAGAAAGCCCTCGGCGTGATCGGCGTGATCGGCGTGATCGGCGTGATCGGCGTGATCGGCGTGATCAGCGCATCACAGCCCCCGCCGAGCAATAGCTCAGATTCATCAATTCCGGGAGGACCCTGCTCTAGGGAAAAGTCGGGCGGGAAAAAATACGGAGAACTGTCGCCGTCGAAGGCACTGAATCCGCCTCCACTAACAGAGCCTGATCGGACGATTTTGTCGTCTCGATCCACTGTATCTCATCAGGCTGGACCCCGTACTCGTCTTGCAGGAACCCACGGACCCAGGTGTTGGAACTACTGCCATAACCCGGCACGCCTACCCGTTTTCCACGCAAATCTTCCGGCTTCTCGATGCCAGCATCTACATGCACGTAGACATTGCGATGCCTGAAGATGCGCGAAATCAACACTGGAACAAGCGTATATGCTCGAAAGTTCTCATTGATAAACTTCGTGACGTATAGGATGAGCCCGAGCTCGGTTACTTCGTATTTCCGTTTGGGGCCGAAGGCGAGCTGATTGAGCGCGTAGATATCCTGAAAGTCGAACGCGAATCTGGAGCCCGTAAGGCCGACCTTCCCATCAGTGATGGCACGGACACGATCGTAGTCGTAGCCCGCGATCTTGATCACTGGCTCTCTGTCCGTGGCAGCTTGAGCCGGCTGTCCAGCCAAACTCCAGGCGCTCGTCACAACGCCCGCAAGAGTTTTCTTCATCAAGCTCCGCCGGTCGATCCTCATCGTTCTCTTCTCCGCCTCTGATTTCAAACGCGCTTCGCGGCCTACTTAGTCCTTTGGCTCTCGCGTCCACAGATAGGCTGCTAGCCCAAAGAGCGCGAGGGCAAGAACGAGCCACTCAGGCCGCCAGCACGCTTGACTGTCGGCTTGAGGACAAACCTGGCCAAACCAGTTGAACGCATCCGTTTGATACGCGCTAGCTAGGAGGAACAGCCCTGCTACTGCTGCGGCAACCGCGACAAGACGCTTCTTCATATCCGGCTTCCCACGGTGTTCTTTCTCTTAGACATTTCCAAAACAAATCGCGGAGTCAGGAAGAAGCGATGATAGGAATTGATATATAGCGCGACCTCAAGCTCACCCGACGAGATGCGCTGGACAATCCAGTCCTCGCCGACGATGCAATTGATCAGGCCCTTCGTCGGACGATGCCAAAGGGCGTGCCTCCCGGCAAAGACCATCGTCAGAAGGGCGTAGCGAAGTACGCACGTCTCATCTCCCGCTTTGACGGCGTCCATAAAGGCTGCGTTCTCATCAGATCCTCGGTAGATGAACTAGGCTCTCAGCACGTCCTTGAACACTTGCGGCAAAGTCACATTGTGGGGTGCACGCTCGAACATTGGCGCAATATCATCTGGTTTGTATTCAGCAAGACCGAAGTCAGCTGGGGCCAATTCAAACAGTAGCCAGGGGCGCGTCTTCGCAAAGCATATAAAGGTCTCAACCCGCGCTGCGATTGTAGCGAGAGGCAGCGAGCACAGGCTCTCGTCTTTTGTGGGGATAGCGTAGCTGTTCCCCTGCAGTCCAGAGCCCTGCCCGTAGTTGGCTCCGCGGTTGCGTAGGGCTTCGAGCGCCGCACCTTTATCGTGACGACCTGCGAGGTCGGAACCAAAGACAAAGACTGGCCTATCCATATGCATCACAAGATCTCCTTTGAGTACATCTGAGTACATCGTCGGCCTCAGCCTACTCCACAAAGGCCGAGCCGCCTCCTCAAGCGCATTATCCATAGCGGCTCCTCTTGGCTTCAGGCCTACGTCGCCGCGCAGATAATCCGGTTTGCCCGTCGAAGGAGAAGCGGACAAAAGGCCTCCAGCAGCTCTGTTGCCCCCATCTTAGTGCCGACAGTGATAGACAACGCCTCACAAGCATATTGGTCAAGCACGGTCAGCAACTTGTGTGGTCGTCCGGGGCTGGCACTTGGCGGACACCTCGACTGGCGCGCTTGAGTTCCGCTTTGACCCAAAGCCGATGTCGGAAAACCTGGACGCTGAAATTTGTTTGTCGTTCGTTTACGAAGATGCAATCAGGTTTCCTATACGTCATCTTGGAATAGTGCCATGGCCGCCCCGAGCAACGTCATAAGCTCGCGTTCCTTGCCAGGCACGTTGGCGGTAATCGAAACGTGCTTCTTGATGAATTTTTCCATTGTCATTTCACCTTCGCTCGCCGCAAGCATGGGCTCATATGATGTTGCCATGACGACATCAGGCGATCTCGCCGCTCCAGCTCGCATGTCAACGACACCCTTATTGACAGAGAGTTGGAACAGCTCCCCGTCTACATCAATTTCTGCGGTTAGTTTCATTGCGGGCGTCACAACGCGCTGAAAGGCGGTTCTCAATGTCACAACGATCGTTCTAAGATTACCCGGGTGGCGTGGTTCGTCATCCGGTTGAAAGAGACCGCCGAACATGGCCAATTCGAACAGTAGGTCCTGCGTACGCGCTCCCAAGTCAGTCAGCGCGTAAAGTGCCACGCCAAACTCTCCCTCTCGTTTCTCAACCAACCCATCATCAATCAGCTGCTGCAAGCGATCCGTGAGCAGGTTGGGTGCAATGCCGGTCAACCCGGTCTGCAGGTCGGAGAAGCGCGCCGGTCCTGCGTGCAAGTCGCGCAACATCAAAAGTGTCCACCGATCGCCGACACGATCGAGCGCACGCGCAATGGGGCAAAGCAGCTTGTAGCGCCGCAACGAGGCCATAAGCGTTTCATCCTCACGATTCGTTTGCTTGTTAATTTAAAGTTATTACTTGAAATTATCAAGTGCAGTGATCATTTTCCTCAACGTCGCTGGGTTCGACGGCGGCTCGGCGGAAACTCAACCGCAACCATCAGAGGAATGACAATGACTATCAAACCTAAAATCCTTGTCTCCAGCGCCGCCGGCCACACCGGCTCGGCGACGGTAGAACAACTGCTTGAAAAGGACTTTCCGGTGCGGGCATTCGTTCGCAGAAAGGACGCGCGGGCGGAGGCCCTCGAAGCCAAAGGGGCCGAGATTTACGTCGGCGATCTGTTTGACTTTCGCGATTTGCGCAAGGCGATGGACGGGGTCCAGCGTGCCTATCACTGCCCGCCCTTCAATCCCAATTTGCTAGATAGCGCAGCCCTGTTCGCCGTAGCGGCAGAGGAGGCGAAACTCGAGGTCGTCGCATTGATGAGCGGGTGGAACCCGCATGCGAGCCACCCATCCGTCACCACGCGTGGGCATTGGATCGCGAACCAGATATATCGATGGATGCCGTCCGTGGACGTCATCCATATCAACCCGGGTCTGTTTGCATTCGACTACCTGCTTGGGCTCCAGGCGATCGTCCATTTCGGCATGTTCTTGGCACCGTTCGGTGACGGTCTGAATGCACCGCCGTCGAATGAGGACATTGCACGCGTGGCAAGCAGCGTTCTTGCCAACCCGGCTCCGCATATCGGCAAGAGCTATCGCCCGACCGGACCTGAGTTGATTTCACCCCAGGACACTGCAGGAATGCTCGGTAAGGTCTTGGGTCGTAGGGTTCGTTACCGCCACGTTCCATATAAGGCGTTCAGCAAGGCTGCCATTGCGCAAGGCTTCCCGCTCTCCGACATCGCGCACTTGCGATACTATGCGGAGGAGTTGCAAGCTGGTGCCTTCGCTATAGGGGCTCCAACCGATCATGTGCGCGAGGTGAGCGGCATTGAACCCGAAGGGTTTGAGTCAATCGCCCGGCGATACACCCAGAAACCGTCTCTCATCCATCCCGCACTGCGGGTGGGGTCGAAGTTCAAGGCGATTGGCTTTCTCGTAAAGATGATGGCGACACCTGCCCCTGATTTCGACGCATGGGAGCGTGAGCGCGGTTATCCGCTGCTTAGGGACCCCGTTCTCGCGCAGGATAGCCCAGAATGGCAGCGTACGGCTCAACGGCAACGACTCAACCTGCTTCCTGCCGTGCGCTCCTCGATCCCAGTTGGGGAATTGGCGACATAGCGCTCAAGGGGGAAGCAGCAAAATAGAGGTGGCGCGCGAGGCGTCGTCCATCGCTCAGACCCAACGACGCCCATGCTGTCGGCTGGCTCGGCTTGTCTGCGAATGCGAGCCGCGCCTTCTATGTGCGCTAGTTTCGGTTGTACAAAAGGAAACTGCACAACGCGCAGGAAGCTGGAACGGGCACCAAGGATTTCGTTGAAGGTGGCAAAAGTGGGCAAGGGCCTATTTCTCATTCTGCGTATCGTCTGCTACCTCGCGCTGGCGTTGGTGGTGGGCAGTCCTGTCGCCCTCGTGGCGGCCCTGACGTTCGGCGGTTGCACTCAAAACGGAGACTGGATTGCTTGCACGTCCTCCGTGGCCCAGGGCGCTGCGAATGCGGCCAACATCACGCTGTTGACGTCCGTCTTTACCGGAGTCCCGGTACTTCTTAGCCTAGGCGGCATTTTCTTCTTGATCCGGGCCGCGCTTCGTAGACGAAAACGCAATCAAGACGACACACCGGTCTTGGGTTCATACCCAATCGAAATCCCGCCACCAATTCAGAGGCGTTCCCGATGCGGCAGGCGCGCATTGGCTGACCTCCGGCACAGGTAAAGTGATCCGGCAGCGCGCCCTAAGCGTAGACTTAATATCGATGTGAATTTCAAAGCATCGCACCCCGCCCAGAAACGGAGAGGCACTCTCACTCCCCCCACACGGGGCCTCTCCAGCCCGCGCATCATGACGAAACATTCAAAGGAATACTGCCATGTTCACGCAAGCCTACAGAGCGGTGATGGACCCTTCAGAGAACCCGCTTAGCAAGCTTCCGAAGATAGTCCGTTTCCAATACATGAGTATCCTCTCTTACATGTGGTCCGGCATCTTCGCATTCTGGCTCGGCTCCATTTGGTTGGTTGGACCTAGCCTTATCGCGCACTCTCTGCTCCTCGTTGGGGTCTTCTTCACCAGTGAGATTTTCGCGCTCTTGAAAAAGGAGACGAAAGCGTAGAGCGCCGAAAGGCTGGCGTGCGCCGCTGCCAGTGTCAGCCAGCGCGGAGCGCATCCATGCGCGAAGGAGTGTCTGAGTGGTCCGTGTACTAATTGTTGGAGCGAGTAAAGGCATCGGCCTTGCGACAGTGAAGGCCGCGCTTTCGTCCGGTCACAATGTCCGGGCATTTGCCCGTACGGCCAACGGAATTGAGTTGGAAGACGTCTATCTCGAAAAGCGTCGCGGCGATGCGTTGAATGAAGCGGATATCGACGCCGCTCTAGACGATGTCGATGTGGTCGTTCAGGCCTCGGGAATCAGCGCGTCTGCTCTGCTTAAACCAGTGAACATGTTTTCGAATTCGACGCGGATTCTGGTTTCGTCGATGCAGAAACGTGGGATGAAGCGCTTGATCGCGGTCACTGGCTACGGCGCTGGCGAGAGCCGCGATACAATCGGTTGTGTGCAGCGAGTGCCGTTCCTTCTGGTCTTAGGCCGGGCCTATGACGACAAAGACATCCAGGAGCGGCTGATCAAGAACAGCCAGCTCGACTGGACGATTGTGCGTCCCGGGATCCTGGTGAACGGGCCACCCACTGGTCGCTACAAAGTTCTCACTGAAGCCTCGCAATGGCGTAACGGCATTGTCTCGCGGGACGACGTGGCGGACTTTATTGTTCGCTCGATCGATAGCGCCGCGCACATTGGTCAAGCGCCCGTCATAGTGATGTAGGGCCCAAAGAGGCATTGGATGTATGACCGGTCGTTGCGGTAGGATGATGATAAATAGTCGGCTTGTCTCAGCTGACCTGCTTTCGATTCCGGAGAATGGAAGTGCAATTGTTCTTGGGGCAAGCGGTGGTCTTGGTCGCGCGTTTTCGGATCAGATTCAGATTACCAAACACTTTGTTGACGTCCTGGAACTCAGCAGAACCAGCCGGCCACCGATCGAATTGGAGGACGAAACCAGCCTCGCATGCGCTGCCGAACATGCCTCTGCTCTCGGAGATATACGCCTGGTGATCGACGCCACAGGCTTCCTCCACGATGGCAATCAGGGTCCGGAGAAGTCGTTGCGCGATATTGACCCCACCATGCTCGGCCGCGCCTTCGCCATAAACGCGATTGGGCCAGCCTTGATCATGAAGCACTTTCTTCCGCTGTTGCCACGTTCGGGAAAAGCAGTTTTCGCGACGATTTCTGCACGGTTGGGAAGCATCGGCGACAACCGCTTAGGGGGCTGGTACGGCTATAGAGCCTCCAAGGCCGCCTTGAACCAACTGGTGCATACAGCCGCCATCGAGTTGAAGCGCCTGAGGCCCGATGCGATTTGCGTCGCCTTGCATCCAGGAACCGTTGATACACCTTTATCCCGTCCCTTTCGAGGGAAAGGACTAACCATTCAATCGCCAACCGCTGCCGCGGAGAAACTCATCACCGTAATTAACCAACTCAAGCCCCATCAGTCCGGCGCGTTCGTTGACTGGCGTGGCTCGCCTGTGCCCTGGTAGTACAAGCATTTGAATTGTGACGAGGTCTTTGGCGGATGATTGCGAGGCTATCGTCCCAATAAACCGTGGACCCGCCATGCACTAACAATCAAATCAGACCACTTAAGCGGGTCTGGTCACACGTATTTTGGCGTACGTATTGTTTGGCTAATCGGAGCCGATGCGGAAAAAGTGCTGGCTTTCCATGAGGCACGGCGCATTGAATGTTGCTAAGCTGACTGACCTGTTAGGGCTTGAGGCCAAGGCCGGGACCAGAGAATGCCACGCCTTGCAACGACCATGCTGCTCGCCTTTGCGCTTGGCACACCGGCGCTGGCCGCGGACTCTCCAAAGCGAGCCTCGCCCTGCCCGCTCGAGGGCGACTTCCAGAGGCTTCCTTCCGGGTTAGACGTCGATAGCGCCAATCGCGTTTGGTGCTGGATGAAGCAACAAGTGCATGCGCCCCTCGATCTTGCGCCTCCGCCCGTCTTGGTGGGGGCCCTTCCGCTGACCAAATTCAGCGTCTTTGTGTTTCCGACACCGAAGACACCCGACGCGCCGTTTTCCATCGAGATCGCTGCAAACACCGTGCGGTACGAAGATCCTCTGTTCGTGCTCTGGGCGTTAGCGCATGAGCTGGCACACAGCCTTTTCACGCTGCGCCCATTCGGGTTCGAGCCGCAGAGCACCTATTCGGCATCTCTGCCCAACGTGCAGCACTGTGACCCGGAATTTCAGCGCATGACGAATGGCGCAGCCGACGTGCTCTGGGACATCTACCACAGCAGCGACCAACGGCTCAGAATGGTGTCGCAGGAAAAGGATATCCGTGGACGAGAATGCGCCTATTTATCGAATCAGATGCGTATAGAAGGGCACGGTCGTCAACAGAAGGCCACCAATTAGATCTCAGTCCACAACGCGGAACCGGACACCTTCGGAACTGACATATTGATTGGGACCAACGCGGGTAAAGCTCACACAACTGGTGCCCTTGGCCGGACCGCTGGGGAAGGTTGAACAGATCTTGTTGCCTTTCGGCCGCCACGTGCCGTTCACCGTACCGATCAGAGCTTTGGCCGAAACCGCGCCGCCAGATCGATAGCGCATGGTGACGTTCATCCCGAACTGCCGCGTCACAATCGTCTTGTTGAGCATTTCGGTACGCACGTCCGCCGCTGTCAACGGTTTCGCCAGAACCGGGGTGGGAATAAGGGCAATAAGCAGGACGAAAAAAGACAGAGCACGCAACATGATAGATCCTCGGTGGTCTTCGGGGGGCACGACAAGTGGCGGTGTCACGTAGAGTCCAGCTCTTTTGGATGAGCCGAGCTTAACAATCCTTACGGAATTGACCTGCGTTTGGATCACTATCGGCCCTGGAGGTTGAACAAGAGGCCTTTGACTCTGGCCCTTTGAAATTGGCGCAAGAAGAACCAAGTGGTGTGTGTGCAGGATCGGCCTCGACAAATTGCGGACCAACGGACCCCGTTTCAAGATCGCGCGCCTTGGTGGGGTGGCGATCTGCAAACGCTTCGCAATCTGTGCATTCGCCAGAAGACGGCACTGCATAGCCGATCGTCGACCCTAGAGTTCTCAATGGCGGACGGCAGCAGCGACCGGCTTACGGGCACGCTTGAAGAGCCCATGCTTGCCGCTGAAGAAAACCCCCTGATCGTCCTCATTCACGGGCTCACGGGGTGTGAAGACAGTGACTATATGAGGGAGTCGGCGCGGTTCCACCTCGCCCGTGGCCGCCCCGTCCTTCGCCTCAACCTGCGCGGCGCAGGCCCCTCAAGACATCTTGCCAGCAACTACTATCACGCGGGCTGTGCGGACGACATTCAGAGTGTGCTCGATGGACTTGATGCGGCGCTGACGGGGCACAGTCTGTTTTTGGTCGGCTACTCTCTTGGCGGCAATGTTCTGCTCAACTGGCTCGGCCGCGCTGAAAAGAAGCATGCCATTATCGGTGCGGCCACAGTGTCAGCTCCGATTGAGCCGCGCGAAGCCTGCCGGCGCATGATGAAACCGCGGAACACGCTCTACCATCGGTTCCTTCTTAAGCGAATGAAACAGGATGTCTTAGCCTCCTGTGCGTTGTCGTCTTCGGAACGCTGGAACGTGGAACGCACCGAAAATATCTTCGCCTTTGACAATGACTGGGTGGCACCACGAAACGGGTTTCTTGATGCCATGGACTATTATGAGAAAACCGCAGGCGCGCAGTTCGTGCGCTCTATCGCAACTCCCACCCTCATGGTGCACGCCAGAAACGATCCCTGGATCCCCGTTGATCCATATCTGCTCTTGAAGAGACGTGACTTGCCGCAAGTCGAGATTCTTCTCTCAAAAAGTGGTGGCCATCTCGGCTTTCACGAAAGAGGACATAGCGAGACGTGGCACGATCGAAGCATCGATGCGTTCATTCAAAATCTCGTCGATCACTCTTGCGTCTCTTCTGTTTGAACAGCCGAGGAAATTCACCGAAGCGCTCACTATTTGAATCAAAGCAGATTTGCGTGAAAACGGGATCCGCGAACTGAACCGGCAAGGCGTCCGCATCCGTCTGCGCACGTCTCTTGGCTATATCGCATCAAGGCAGTATTCTAAGGCCGGGTGGTATCGCTATGGCAGGAGGATGGGCGCGCGACGGCGCGGTAACCGAACAGATCGAGGCATCGATTGCGGACGAGCTCGCGCGCATCAAGGCGCGGCTCCAGCCCGTGGGCGAAAGCCTGACCCATTGCGCCGAGTGCGAGGAGGAGATTTCCGAGGCGCGGCGCGTGGCGATCCCCGGCGTCAAACTGTGTATCGACTGCCAGCAGGAACTGGACGGGGCGCATCAGGCACGCGGCGGGATCAACCGGCGCGGGTCGAAAGACAGTCAGTTGAAGTGACGTGGCCCGAGCGCCGGGCACCGCACTGGTGAGTGGGCGCAAAAGCTCTTCAACACACCCGGCACACGATTTTCTGCAAGAAACCTTCTCCGTTTCCCGCGACCTTGGCAGGCCAATGAGACATCAGATGACTGAAAGGGACTTGAAGGTGAGATCAACCGTCACGCTGCAATGTCGCTGAAGGTCATCGGCGCCGGATTCGGGCGCACGGGCACCTTGTCACTCAAGCTCGCCCTGGAACAACTTGGCTTTGGGCCCTGCTATCACATGGTCGAGACGCGCAATCATCCGGAGCATGACGCCAATTGGCTCGCCCTCGCAAGCGGTGAAACGAAGGATTGGCGAGCGGTCTTGAGCGGATATCAAGCCACCGTGGATTGGCCCGGCGTCTATTTCTGGAAAACTCTCGCTGCCGCCAATCCGGATGCCAAAATCATCCTGACCGTGCGCGATGCCCAGCAGTGGTACGAGAGCGCGGCGAACACGATCTTCACCAGGATGCGAGACTCCGCCGAAACCCTCGCTCACAACGACACCGGCACCCTTGATCAGAAACACCTCACACATAGGCGCATGGTGAACGCCATCGTCGCCAACGGAACTTTTGACGGCAATCTCGAACGGACCCACGCCATCGCCGTGTTCAGCGCACATAACGATGACGTAAGCCGCAGCGTCCCGCCGGAGAGGCTGCTCGTCTACCGGTCCGGAGAGGGCTGGGACCGCCTTTGCGACTTCTTGGACGCGCCTGTGCCGCAGACACCCTACCCGAGCGTCAACAGCACGGCGGACTTTGGAAACCAATTCCCAAACAGCGATCCTGTCCGATGAGGCACAGCGGAGTGCTGCAAACGTTGCTAAGCTGCCGGAGCCGGTGACCGCCAAATGCATCAAGCGGGTTTCGCCGAGGACTGCAACAGGGATGAGATGGGATACATAGGCTGGGCTTTGCTCGGAATGGTGGGGTACTCAATCGTGACCTTGCTGGTGAAACTCGCGACGCGAAGCGGAGAAGTTTCCAGTTTTTTTGTGTTGGCGATCGCAACGTTCATTGTCGGCGTTGTCGCGTGGAGCATTGCAATTTGGAGAGGTGACTTTAGCGGGCTGACCGCGAATGACTTTGTTAGCTCCAGCGCTTTATGGAGCTACGCAACGGGCGTCGCCCTCATTGTTGCGGTCGCGTCATTGTTTAAAGCCCTCTCGCTCGGACCTGCGACCGAGGTTGTGCCTGTCTACGGTATGTTCGTTGTTGGCGGCGCGTTGCTCGGCATCGTGTTTCTGAAAGAGCCCGTCACCTATCGCAAACTGCTCGGCGTCGCCTTTGCAGCGCTGAGCATCTATCTCATTGCCAAGTAGGTAGCAGCCGCGCGGCGCATTGCTGCGAATGTCAGGCACCCCCCTCATCCAGGCTAGAGGGGCGCCAAGCATCCACGAGGTCCGCTAGAGACCCTCCCGGTGCGTGAACCGGCCATCCATCACCGTCCCCAGCACCTTAATGTTGGAGATGTCACGCGGCGCAACGTCGGTAATGTCTTTGTCGAGCACGACGAGGTCGGCATATCTGCCCACCTCAATCGTTCCGATTTTTTCCTGCATGTCTTGCTGCTGGGCCGGGTGGATTGTCACCGCCTTCAAAGCCTGGTCCAACGTGGCAGTCTCAAGCCCTTCCGGAAAAGGCTTTGAGTCCGCGTTTGTTGGGTCTTGCTGGGTCATTGCAATCTCGACGTTGAAGAGCGGAGCGATTATCCCTATCGGCGAGGAGGGAATGTCCGACGAGATCGACACATTATGCCCGCGCCGCATCAAGTCGGCGTAGCGCGCAAGTTCGGTCTGCACGCGAGTCTCTACCAGAAGATCGAGCGCGTTCTTGTCCTGCCCTTGCCAGTCGGTCATGAACTGCGGTGTAGTATTGACCATCAGCTTGTTGTCGATCGTGCGTTGGTGATCTTCATCGGTCACCCAGAAATAGTGGTGCAGCAGATTGTTTGGAATGTCGTAGCCGGCCTCACGCGAGGCAAGAATCGCATCGATGGTGTTCTTCACCGTCTGGCTGCCATCCACATGAGTGCCCACAGGCAGGCCACGCTTGTTGGCTTCGAGTTGAATCTCAGTGATCAAATCGCCTTCGATCGCCGCTCCACCCCGGCTACCAGAGCCATCGGAATAGGACTCCTGCATCCACGCGGTTTTTGAACTCCAATTGCCTTCGGGATGGATCTTGATTCCCCAAATCTGAAGCATGTCCGAATTATATTGCTCGCGTAACTTTGCCGTGTGCTCGGCCACTTCCGCCGGGTTGCCCACCGGGTCCTTGAAACCGTTGGCAACGAAAGTGCGGAGCTTCAGCTCCCCCTTTATTCTCAAGCTCGTGCAGATGCGCCATCGCGATCTCGGTCTCTTCAGCAGAGAGCTTCTGATTGGTAACGCTTGGAGCAGCGATCAGAGGCACATGAACGGCGGTCAGGCCCGTCGCGGCGGCGGCATCGTAGAACCGCTTCTGAATCGGCGGGATTTCCTGTTTGGGATTCCAAGCGCCCGCAGCAAGGAAGGCTGGCGCCCACTGAAACTCGATCCCGATACCGGTCTGCTCGCCATTCTCATCGCGCTGCCAGAACATCACGTTCGGCACTCGGTCGGGATCGTCAGGGGACACCTTCCTGGCCTCGAAGGCCGAGGAGTTCATCCAGACGTCGTGGATCGTGAAATCGAGGATGAAGACGGGGCGGTCCGGCACGACAGCGTCGAGGTCTGCCTTCGTCGGCCAACGACCGTATTCCACTTGATTGAACCCGTATCCAAGAATGAGTTTTTCGTCCGGGTTCTCATCAGCGTAGTCCTTGATCTTCGCGACCGCATCTTCGATCGTTCTGATCCCGAACAAGCTGACCCCACGCGAGGTCCAGCCCGATGCCACGATGTGATCGTGGCCAGAGACAAAGCCCGGCAGCAGCGTATCGCCGCCAAGATCGAACACGTCTGTTTTCTCTCCCACGAAGCCCTTCGCCTCGTCCGCCGGACCCCACGGACGTGATCTTGTTGCCGCTCACCGCAACAGCTCCGGCGGTGGGGTTGGCATAGTCGATGGTGAGCACGGAAGCATTGGTGAAAACCATATCGGCGGTCTCGGCCAATGCCGCCGTTTGCCCGAGCGCAAATGCGCCTACCAGCAGGGCTAAAGCTCTGCGTGCAAATACATTTTGGACTCCAATTTGAACTATGAACTCTTCAATCGGCTCGCGAACCAAAGCCAAGATCGGGAACAATACCCATTCTCGATCACTGCAAGTAACGACCATAGCCGCTGCCTATGTGCCACAACTACAAAGCCCTAAGAACCCCTATCACGCTTATGATCGGCCGGCGCTCGAACTTGTTTTTGGCTCAAACGAGTGAGCGTCCTATCTGTTGGTGTCCCGGATTGTCCACCCTTTTTGGTGTATAGATCGACAGCGCCAATAAAGCGCAGAGCCCCCCGAATTGCGGCGGATTGGGCGCGGTGCTGAAGGCCCGGCAACGGAGATCGACGCCATGACGGAGCTGCGCACCATGCAAGTGAAGGCGGCCGCTTCATGACAACAGGACTGGGACTCCTGGCGCTCACTGCTTTGGTTTTCGTCTACGCGCTGTTCGGCAAAAGGCTTTCCGACAGCATCCTCACAGGACCGATGATCTTTCTTTTCGCCGGCTGGGGCTTTCACACTGTCGGGCTAGTCGATCTTGGCCACAGCGAACACGGGCTACAGCTCTTGGCGGAAGTCAGCCTGGTCGTTTTGCTCTTCGCGGATGCGGCCATGATCGATCCCGCGCGCCTTTGGAAGGGCGCGGCCGTGCCCGCACGGATGCTCCTTATCGGATTGCCGCTGGCCATTCTGTTCGGCTTTGCCACGGCGCTGGGGTTCTTGCCGGGTTGGCCGCTATGGGAACTGGCCTTGGTGGCCGCGATTCTCGCACCGACCGATGCCGCGCTCAGCCAATCCGTCATCACCAACCCGCGCATCCCTGAAAGAATACGGCGCACGCTGTCTGCTGAGAGCGGGCTCAATGACGGCTTCGCCCTGCCCTTTGTTCTGTTCTTTGGCTGCTTCGCCGTGGGCGGGGTTCATGATCAGGTCGAAGTTCCCTGGTGGGTATTCGTCGGCCAGCAGGTGGGCCTTGGCGCCTTGATCGGCGCAGGCGTGGGCTACGCGGGCGGATGGCTTTTGCGCTTGGCTCAAGACAGGGGGCTGACATCCGACGGCTTTGGCGGCGTGGCTGTCCTTGCGGTGGCGGGGCTTGCCTATCTTGCTGCTCAGGTCGGCCACGGCAACGGGTTCCTGGCCGCGTTCGTTGCGGGCCTCGCCTTTGGCAAGGTGCTGCTTGGCCGAAGTCACTTCGTTTTCGAGTTCATCGAGACAGAGGGTCAAATCTTGACCGTGCTGTCGTTTTTCGTGATTGGCGCCGTGTTGCTACCCGAAGGGCTCCCGCATATGACTTGGCCCATGGTGGGCCTAGTGCTCGCCAGCTTGTTTCTTCTGCGTCCCGCCGCGATTTGGCTGTCACTTGCCGGCGCGCATGTGGGAACCAAAGAGAATCTCTTCTACGGCTGGTTCGGGCCGCGCGGACTAGCCACCGCTCTATTCGCGCTCCTGGTGCTCGATGCTTTCGAGCTGCTCAAGATGCGTGATGACATTCTGGCCATCGCCGCTATTGCCGTGCTCTTGAGTGTGGTCTTGCACGGGCTGACAGCTGCGCCCGCGGCAACACTCT
>Ga0316192_10001498_pt1 | contig 17152 bp, 7 predicted proteins | sample MerIslwburrow_MG_FD_204931 | JGI IMG/M metagenome (GOLD analysis project Ga0316192, IMG submission 204931) | Coastal sediment microbial communities from Maine, United States - Merrow Island worm burrow | ecosystem: Environmental > Aquatic > Marine > Coastal > Sediment | place: USA: Maine...
AGCGGGTTGCCGCCGCTGCCGCCGGGCTCACCCGTGAAGGAGTTGTATCCGGCTTCGATCGTTGCCTTCAGCTGGTCCATGCGGGCGCGCGCGATTTCCTTGGCCAGCCCGACGCGAATAGCCTGCTTATCACCCATGGCGAAGACCAGGTTGACCTGCGGCAGCACGTGCTCGTAGGACTTGCCGTCGGAGAACCTGACGACTTCCTGATCAGGCGAACCGCCGTTAGCCACGAGGAAAGAGCCCGAGTTCTGATCGGTGCCGATAACCTGGACGCCGACGTTACCCAGCAAGGTCACATCGCCGGACAGTGGGTGATACAGGTTGCCGCGCAGCGACACGGTCCAGACGTCTTCCTGCACGTCCCAGTATTTGCCGGCGAGATACGTCAGTGTGGTCGGGTCACCGTAAACGATTGGGTCGAAGTACTCGTTCAGAACGCCAGGAACGTCCCAGGCGAGGGCCTGACCGGCACCGGCGTAGTTGAGATTCATCGGGCTGGCCAGGAAACGGTCGTCAACGCGGTTATAGCCGCCATTGGCCGTGCTCAGGCCGCTTTCCGGTGAGATCTTGTCCTTGGTGCGTTCCGTGTAGTTGACCATGACGGCCATCTCGTCGAACCACCCGAACTCAGCCGACCGTTCAAGGTCGACACGGAAGGAGGTTATCTCGTCCTCGACTTCCGGAGCCTTCGTGTATCCGGCGCCGTAGATTGTCGGGCCTACCTGCACCTCCTCCGGATCGGCGTAGTTCCGTGTGAAGGACAAGGTGGGCATGCTGGAGGTGCCGTTCAGCCGGAAGGTGCCCGTGTCGTACTGGTTGGTCGGCAGGCTCGGATCGTCGACCGTGACGTACTGCGCCTGCGTCTCGAACTGATCCTGCTTACGCGTCGCCTTCGAGTAACTCAGGTCGGCGACCAGGCTCCATTCGTCGTTGAGGTAGAACTCATTGTTGAAGCCCGTGCTGAGGACTTCGTCATCGGTCAGGAACAGGAAGTTACGTGCCAGCGGTACCACCTGCAGCAGGGTACCGGCAACGGCGACGCCGTTCTCAACGGTGACGTTGGAGTAGCCGAATTGGGTTCCCGGCGGGAACGGACCGTCACAGCAGGGCGCCGGGTAGCCACTCAGGTTTACTTCGAGGCTGCGCGCGTTGTTGGTCTGCTCCATCGTCGAGTAGTACAGATCGATGGTGCCGCTGTAGTTATCCGTGGGCGCGAACTGCAGCGCGGCCATGAAGCCGTCGCGCTCCGTTGAACCCAGGTCGGCACGCACCTTCATGCCGTTTGTCACCAGGGTTCCGGCAGGCACACCAGCATTCTGGTCTGGGTTGCCCAGGCTCACCGCGCCCCATGGCTCGTAGGTGCCAAAGCCTTGCGTAGCGAGAGGCGCGTCGAGACGGGCGTAGCCAATCGCCAGACCGACCTTACCGTCGTTGAACTGATCGATGTAGGAGAAGCTGATGCGCGAGCCCATTTCGTCTGAGCCGGCGCCCAGGTCGTCGTTGCTGTTCATCTCGCCGCGAATATTCACGGCAAGGGCCATGTTGCCGTAATCAAGGGGGCGCACTGTGTGCAGATCAATCGTGCCCGCCAGGCCCTGACCAACCAGGCTGGAATCCGGTGTTTTGTAAACGAGCACCGTGTTCAGCAGCTCCGACGGATACTGGTCGAATTCGACGCTACGGTTGTCGCCGGTGCTGACTTGCTCACGACCATTCAGCAGCGCCGTCGTAAAGCCCGGATCCGTTCCGCGCAGGCTGATGGCCGAGGCACGACCTTCAGCACGCTGTGAGGTCAAACCGGGCAGACGCGAAATGGCGTCGGCAATACTCGTGTCGGGCAGTCTGCCGAGATCTTCGGCCGAAACCGCCTCGACGATGCTGTTGGAATTCTGCTTGAGGTCAATGGCGCGCTGAATACTGCTGCGTATTCCGGTCGTGATGATTTCTTCGATTACCTCCTCATCGTCGCTCTGCGGTTGCGTCTGAGCATTGACCGTCCCGGCGCTGAGTGCCGCAACCAGCGCTATGCTGACTGCGAGCGGGATACGTCGTAGTGGCTTGTTCATGGTAGGGCTCCCCTCGCTTGAGATGCGATTGAGGGCGGATGGAGCCGCCCTTTGGTACTGGCAAAATAGTCTTGGTTTCTTCGACTTACCTAGATGAATAGTAGTCAGTAAACCTTGCGCAAAGCAACGAATTGCAAACGTATTCAAACGAATTGCAAACGTATTCAGGTCCACAGTGGGAGCTATCCGTACTGCACACGTTTAAGGCGAATAATGGTGGAGGATGGGTACCTTATTCTCCGAGCAGCCACTCCAGCTGTTGCCCGACCCGTGACCGCCACGCGCGTTCGCTATGGTCTGCGCCTTCATACTTCTCAAACCTGTAGTCGCGGTTCTTCCTGAGCCCCTGTTTGCGGAACCAGCGCTCGACAGGTTCGTGGTCCTTCTCGTAGGTTGAGTCCAGCGTCTCGGTACCGTAGTCGAAGAAGAAACGGCCGCCAGGGATGCGATCGCCGGCTTCGATGTCACGGACGATGTACGTGCGCGGATCGGCTGACTCCGGGTCTCTGCCGAAATACTCGGCGAATGTCTGTTCCGAGAGCGCAAAGTGGCTGGACACGCAGCCACAGGCGCTGAAAACCTCGTGATGGTTCTTCACGAGGTAGTAGGACAGCAGCCCACCCATCGACGAGCCCATTGCGAAGGTATTTTCGCCACCGGTCTTCGTGCGGAACCTGGCATTGATGCGTGGCATCAGCTCCTCGATGAGAAAGTCCGCATACCTCGGCCCGTCGTGCCACGGTGAGTACTCGAGGCCGCGATTCGCGGTGCTCCATGTGCCGACGACGATAGCGGGCTCGAACTTGCCCTCGTTTACGCCGCGCATCATGGCCTCATCAACACCCCAGTCGACGCCCCAGCTCGCGATACGCGGATCGAACAGATTCTCGCCGTCGGTCATGTAGATGACCTTGTAGCGTTGGTCAGGGTTCTCGGCGTAACCCGGCGGAAGCCAGATGACAACATTACGGGTCTCATCGAGAATCTCGGAGCCAACGTCGTGCCAGTAAACCTGCGTGCCGTGGGCACCGGATCCCGGCAGGTCCGCCATGAACGGGGCATTATCGGGAGCCTTAAACATGCCTCCACCTATCTTGTAGACGACTGACTCGTATGGGGCGAGACGCACGTGGATTTTGCCGACGCCATGATCGACGACGATGGCGTTCGTCTGTTCACCGTAGAGATGCTCGTCGAGCGAGCGGCGTCCTGCCTCGAGCTTCATTGACTCGACAAGTTCTGCCGGCACTTCAATGACCAGTTCCTGTTCGTTCTCACCGTCGAAACTGCTGATGACGATGAGTTGCTCATCGTCGGTCCAGCGCGCGAACGCAAAAACGCGGTCGTCGCCCGTGGGAATCGGGGCATATTCGCCCTGCATGGCAACGCTGCGCGCGCTGAAGTTCATCAGCCGTACATAAAAATCACGCAGCGATTTCTCATCATCGCTGAGCGCGCCACCGTCGAACCTGCCACGGTTCATCCAGCGCTGGTGTGCGGGCACGCCCCAGTAGTCGAAAATGGTGGTGCGTGAAGCCTTGCCGAATCCGGCATCGCCGGCCCCCTGTTCGCCAACGTCCTGCCCGAAGTACAGCATCGTTGGCGAAGTGCCGATCAGTGCGGAAACGACCATGCCGGGTTTGCCGTTCTCTGCACCGTCCGCGAATTCAGGGCTGGCGATGCGCTGCTCGTCATGGTTCTCGAGGAAGTGCAGCATGTGCGACTCGATATCGAGGATGTCATTCTGCGCTGCGGCAATCGTGGAGGCATCTGCTGTGCCCTGCATGACTGCCCGGGTTGCGTCGTACAGCCCAACCTTGTCATACAGGTAATCCATGCGACCCAGTTCGATGTAATCGCGGTACATATCCGGGACGTATATTTCGGACAGCAGGAATGCGTCTGGCCTGCGCGTCTTGATCGACGAATTCAGGTAGCTCCAGAATTCGACAGGCACCATCTGCGCCATGTCATAGCGAAAGCCGTCAACGCCCTTGTCGAGCCAGTAGCGCGCTATGTCGCGGAACTTTTCCCAGCTGTCTGGAACATCTCGCTCCGCCCAGAATTTGACCAGTTCATCGTTGGACCAGCTGCGTGCTGCCTCAGGAAGACTGTCGAACGCGTGACTACCATCGGGTCGTACGCCGAAATTGATCTTCACCGTCTCGAACCAGTCGTCGATTTTTGGTTGTGCAGCACGCGAGCCGTTGCCCGTCCACTTGGCGGGTGATTCGGAGAATTGACCATCAGCCAGCGGATGCGCCTCGCCATTCAGCGGCACATAGCCTTGCGGAACCGCAAAGTCCTCGCCCACGATGTAGTAGAAGTTGTTATCGCGCTCCCATGTGACGCTCGTATCGTCGCTGGCGCCAAAGTCCTCGACGCCGCGAGGGCGGCTGACGGATTCGTACCGCCGGGCGATATGGTTGGGCACGATATCGATGATCACCTTCATCCCATTGGCATGGGTGCGTTCGATCAGAGCCTCGAATTCCTCGAGTCTTTTTGCCGGATCAACGGCAAGATCGGGATTGACGTTGTAGTAGTCCTTGACAGAATAGGGCGACCCCGCACGTCCCTTGACGACATCCGGGTCATCATCGCTGATGCCATAGGCCGTATAGTCGCGCACCAGCGCGTGATGGGGAACGCCCGTGTACCAGACATGCGTGGTGCCGACTTCGCGTATTCCGCGCAGCGCTGCGTCCGTGATGTCGGCAAACTTGCCTACGCCGTTTTCCTCAATCGTCCCCCAGGGTCTATTCGTGGTCTTCTTGTTGCCAAACAGGCGTGTAAATACCTGGTAGACAACCGGCTTCAAGGCGGGTGGCCGCTCGTTAATCTCGAGCAAGGCAGGGCCGTGGTCCCAGTTGACGGTTGCTGTAAGCGTGCCCTTTTTCAGCTTGCCCCGGATCTTCCTGCTATTGAAACGTATCGTGTCGGCGGGTCCTGTCCAGTTGTGAATTACGATTTCAACCTGGCGTCCATCGGGCATGCCCTCGTAGCTACCATCGTGCCCGAGTTTCAGTGCGAGGTAATCGCCGTCGCGCTCCGCACCGAATTCGAGCATCTCGTAGCGCCCGTTCTCGATGTTGGTGCGTGTCTTGCCGTCGTCCTCATACATGCGACCCGACGACCGCGATACTGATTCGTCGGTGTAGTAGTGCAGGGTCAGCTTCTTACTAGAGTAGTCTTCCGTCGTCCGGATATCCGGCGTCATCGGAATGAACGAGCCAGCCCGCACGAGAACCGGAATCGTTTCCAGCGTCACAGGCACGTTGACCAATTGACCACCCTCGTGACGTTCATCAGTCCAGAAGTCGAACCAGGCACCTGGTGGAATGATCGTACTGACTGACTTGACGCCCGGGTCCGTGACAGGTGCTACGAAAAACGCGTCTCCCCAGAAGTAGCTGTCCTTGATGTCAATCAGGGACGGATTCGCCTCATCCTCGAAGAACGCAGGTCGCATGAGCGGCATGCCGGTCGTCGAGTTCTCCCAGGCCAGCGTGTACATGTATGGCAACAGTCGGTAACGCAAACGGATGTAATCCCGCGCGATGCGGCGTGTTTCGCGATCGTGGAAAACGGGTTCGGGTGCAATGTGCTCCTGCGCATGCGGCCGATAGACCGGCTGGAAGACGCCGTATTGTAGCCAGCGCAGGTAAAGCTCCTTGTCGAATTCCTCTCCGTCGGCAAAGCCACCGAGATCCGAGTGCATATACGCGAGCCCGAACAGGCCACCCTGGAGGCTGAGTTCGACCTGCGGTTTGAGGCCGCCCCACGAGCGCTTGACGTCGCCGGTCCAGGGCACGATGCCGTAGCGTTGGGTGCCGGCAAAACCGGCGCGCATCATGATCAGCGGCCGTACCTCGGGGTTGCGGGCAATCTGGCTCTCGTAAACCATCTTGGTCCAGGTGTGCCCGAACGCATTATGAACTTCGTCGCCTGTCGCTTTGATACCAGCGTCGCTGAGCCAGTGCACAGAGTCGCCGGGATGAACTTCGGGCTCGCCGAGGTCTCCCCAGGTCCCTGCGATGCCTTGCTCTGACAACATCTCGTAGGGCTCCCAGAACCACTTGCGGGCCGTGTCGCTGAATACGTCTACGAGGCCAGTGTTGCCAAAGTAAAAGTCGAAGGTCTTCGGTGCGCCGTCCTGGTCCAGAGCAAGCGCTTCGTTGTCGACGGCGTCTTGCCAGCGATCCGAGGTTGTCAGGATGAACGGTTCCGTTACGACGATGGTCTTGATGCCTTGTTTACGGAAGTCGGCGATCATGCCCTCAGGGTCAGGGAATGCGTTGCGATCCCAGTCGAGTTTGCCCATGTGGCCCTTGATGTCGGGGCCGAACCAATAGATGTCGATAATGATCGTGTCGAGCGGGATTTTGGTGCGCTTGAACCGGCGCACTACATCCCGGACTTCTTTTTCCGAGTGGTAGCCGAAGCGGGACGCGAAATTACCGAATGCCCAGCGCGGGGGCAGCGGTTGCTTGCCTGTGACGTCTGTGTAGTTTTCGATCAGCGCCGGGTAGGTATCTCCAGCAATGACGATATACGATGTTCTCCCGCCCATGGCCTCGAAGGCCAGGACGTCTGCATCGGTCTTGCCGATGTCGAGCCAGCCATTGGCCGAATTGTCGAATACGATGATGTATTTGTCGGAGGACATGATCGCCGGCAGGCTGTAGTACATCTGTTCGGCGTGTGTTTCGTATCCGTAGGAGGCCTTGTTATAGAGGGGCATGCGGTGTCCGCGTCGGTCCATGCCGAGTACCCGCTGGCCCCCGCCGAGGATTTTTTCGCCGTCCTCGAGCGCAAAGCGGAAGCCACGCACGGTCTCGTGCGCGAAATAGCCGTGCTCTTCTTCGACGAGGGCTTCGCCGTCGCGGAAGAAGGACACGCGTACCGATGACTTGTCGACCACGGCCGTGATGCCGTCGATCATGATTGTGAGGGTACCGTCGGTCTCCGCGACCGCCGTTGAGAACTCGCGATCCTGCGGGGCCAGCGCGAACGATGGCAGCTGCTTCACTCCTTTCCCGACGTAGTGGACTTCGAACGCGGCGTCGTCGACAGCCGTAATCCGCAGTCGGCCCTCGGTGCTCGAGATCGTCAGCGTATTGCCGTCGAATTCGTGTCCCTCGTATTCGCCGAAGTCAGCCCAGGCAGTGCTCGCCATGCAGGCGAGCAGCACGATCAGTCGTTTCAAAAACCGCTCCTTACTAGTGAGTTATCTCCAGCAACCGTGCCGACCGCGGTGCCAGTTTGAGTTTGTCATTCAGTTCGATTCTCTCGTCGTCCAGCACGTCGTGCGCTTCTGTCGCGCCGTTCAGGCGTTCGGTGAAGCGCGCGAGATCGAGGTCAACCTCGTCCTCCCCGTGGTTGAGAATCACCATGACGGTATCGTCTTCGTCGTACCGGAAGTAGGCATACACCGGGCCGATCGGCGTGAAGTGCATGAAGCCGCCGTTGTGGACGACATCCGCAGATTTGCGCCAGTTCAGCAACGTGCGCGTGAGGGCCAGCGCCGCGCGTTGTCGATCGTCGAGCCCGGCGCCCGTGAACGCATTAGCCTCGTGGTCTGGCCAGCCGCCGGGAAACTCGGCGCGTATCGCACCATGACTGTCGGTCCCCGGGTGCGACATCTGGATCTCGGTGCCGTAGTAGATTTGCGGGATGCCGCGCATCGTGGCATAGAACACCATCGCCATGCGCCACAGGTCTTCGTCCTCGTCGACCTGTGTGAACAGTCGGCTCATGTCGTGGTTGTCCGGCATGATCACGAGGTCCATCGGCTCGGGATACAGGTAGTCCGCTCCGAGCAATTCGTAGACCGGTGTCCAGACGCTTCCCCAAGGCGGTTCGTCCGACGTCAGCACCTTTTCAAACGCGATCTGCAGCGGGAAGTCGAAGACCCCGGGCAGGTGTGATACATAGCCGTCGGCATTTTGTTTGCCGCGCTGCCAGTAGGACGTGACGTTCGGGCTTGCGCTCCATTCCTCGCCGACCATGTTGAAGTCGGGGTACTCCTGCATGATGCGCCGCGACCATTCGGCCATGAAGTGTTTGTCAGGGTAGGGGTAGGTGTCCTGGCGGATTCCCGAAAGTCCGAGGTACTCGACCCACCAGATCGAATTCTGGATCAGGTAGTCGGCAAGCAAAGGGTCACGCTGGTTGAGGTCGGGCATCGTGTCCACGAACCAGCCGTCAGCATGCGCGCTCTTGTCGTATTCCGATGCGTAGGGGTCCTGGTGGGTCGTGCGCGCGTGGTTCGTTACCATGCGCGAATCGGGCAGGTTGAGCCATGAATCCGTTGGCAAGTCGTCCATCCACCAGTGTCCGCTACCTGAGTGATTGGCGACCATGTCCATGATTATGCCGATTCCTTTCGATTTCGCTTCGGCAACAAACTTGCGGTAGCTCTCGTTGGTGCCGAAACGCGGGTCCACCTTGTAGTAGTCGGTGATCGCGTAGCCGTGGTACGACCGCTTGCCCATCGCATTCTCAAGCAGCGGGTTGATCCAGACCTGTGTGAAACCTGTGTCCGCGATGTAGTCGAGGTGTTGCCGGATACCTTCGAGGTCGCCGCCGTGGCGACCGTAATCATCGTTGCGGTCCGCATCGTCCTCGTAGCCGTCGACGTTGTCGTTCAGAGGGTCGCCATTGGCGAAGCGATCGGGAGTGATCAGGTAGATAACATCGCTGCTGTCATAGGTGCCCACATGCCCCGGCCGGCGCTCCCTCAGCTCGTAGGCGTAGGCAACACGTTCCTCGCCGTTCTCGAACTCGATGTCGAAGGTACCAGCCCTGGCCGATGCTCCAATATCGAGGTACACGAACAGGTAATTGGGACTGTCACCGTGTTCGGCACGTGACACAGACACGCCCGGTGCCGATACGCTGGCCGTGTACCCCGCGATGTTACCGGCGTGGACCAGCAACTGGAGTTCAGTGTGCTCGAAACCGGTCCACCAGAACGGCGGCTCGACGCGCGCGATGCCATCGCGGCTGGCTTCGCCTGACTCGTCTGAGGAACAGGCCGTCAGCAAGAGCCCGGCAGCCACAACGAGGATTCGTTTCATGTTGCCCCCTTTCTATTTGGCCCAAATATAAGCATTAAGGGGTTTGGACAGGGATGAATACGTTTGCAGAAAGCCCGTTGAAAATCAATGAATTGATACAATCGACCGAATGTTTATCGGTGTACCCCACAACCCCTGCGCGACCAGGATCGAACAGTTCACTGTCGGTTAGGAAGCCATGCTTGAATCATCGCTCGCCGCTGGGGGCGGCGCAGCAGTCCGGTTCAGGCCGCTAATAGAGGCGAACGAAAAATGAAAGGCAAGCCCGCATTGAGTTTCTGGCAGATCTGGAACATGTGTTTCGGGTTCTTTGGTATCCAGATGGGATTCGCGTTGCAGAATGCGAATGTCAGTCGAATTTTCCAGACGCTTGGCGCAGCGGTAGACGACATCCCGATCCTGTGGGTCGCGGCACCGCTCACGGGACTTATCGTGCAACCGATCATTGGTTACATGAGCGATCGCACGTGGAATCGCCTCGGCCGGCGTCGCCCGTATTTTCTTGTCGGCGCAATACTGGCTTCGCTGGCGCTGTTCGTCATGCCGAACTCACCGTACCTGTGGTTTGCAGCAGGCATGCTCTGGATCATGGATGCGAGCATCAACGTATCCATGGAACCGTTCCGTGCGTTCGTGGGGGATATGCTGCCGGAAAAGCAGCGCACCTCCGGATTTGCGATGCAGACGTTCTTTATCGGGATCGGTGCCGTTATTGCATCGGCGTTGCCCTGGATGATGACCAACTGGTTCGACATCAGCAACACGGCACCGGCGGGCGAAATTCCGCCCTCGGTGAAGATCGCATTCTACGTTGGCGGTGCGGCATTCCTGTTGGCCGTGTCGTGGACCGTTTTCCGAACGCGCGAGTACTCGCCGGAGCAACTTGCCGAATTTGATGCCGCTCGTCCGCCGGACCACGTGGCGGATGACACGTCGCTGCGACCAGCGCAAAAATACCGCGATGGCGGAATCATCTGGCTCGTCCTGGGCGGGGCGTTCCTGTTCTGGATATCATCCGCCGGTCTCGACAAGGAGCTATACATCCTGGCGGGAGGTATCGCTGTATTCGGTGTCTTCCAGATGATCGTTGCGCAGCTGCAAAACCGGGGTGCTACCAGCAACGGCTTCTACGAAATCATGCACGACCTGTTTCATATGCCGAAGGTCATGCGGCAACTTGCGATCGTGCAGTTCTTCTCCTGGTTCGCGTTGTTCGCCATGTGGATCTATGGCACCTCGGCTGTCACGAGTTTTCATTTCGGGGCGACGGACGTTACGTCTGCGGCGTATAACGACGGCGCGGACTGGAATGGAATATTGTTCGGCTCGTACAACCTGTTCGCTGCCCTCGCGGCCATTGCGATTCCGTTCCTCGCCAATCGACTAGGCTGCCGGATGACGCACCTGGTTAATCTCGTCCTCGGTGGTATCGGGCTCATCAGTTTTTACTTCATCAAGGACCCGAAGTTGTTGTTGATCCCGATGGTAGGCGTCGGGTTTGCCTGGGCGTCAATTCTTTCCATGCCTTACGCATTGCTGTCCAATAATCTGCCGTCTCACAAGATGGGTGTGTACATGGGTATCTTCAACTTCTTTATCGTTATTCCGCAGTTGGTAGCAGCGAGCGTGCTGGGTCTGCTGTTACGGGAGTTCTTCGATCTGCAGGCAATTTTCGGGCTGATCATCGGCGGCGCGTCGTTGCTGCTGGCCGGTGCCGTAACGATGCTGGTCGACAAGTCGGCGGAACCAGTCGGATGAAGAATCTCTTTCTGGTACTCGTTGTCGCCGTTGGCCTGGCTGCCTGTAAAGCGCCAGTCGACGAGGAGCACCTGTCAGAACGTGAGTATTTCGGCACACTTGAACCGTTCGCCTCCGAGGCCGTGTATTTCCTGCTAACGGACCGGTTCGTCGATGGTGACCCGTCGAACAATCATCCCGATCAGGGGGGCGCGGATCCGGCGACGCGGACGTTTGACCGGCCCATGCAGGTGCCCGGCTACGAGCCGGCGAACATCGGTTACCTGGGCGGCGATTTCCAGGGCGTCCTCGACAATGCGGACTACATTGCCGACATGGGTTTTACGGCCATCTGGACGACACCGATCGTCAATAACCCCGATGAAGCGTTTACGGGCAGTACCGCGCCCGGCAGAGGGCCGGGCGGGGATCTCGGCAAGACGGGTTACCATGGCTACTGGGGCGTCAATTTCTTCGAAGTGGATGAGCATCTCGAGTCACCGGGACTGACGTTCGCTGATTTCACGCGGCAGCTGCGGGAACAACACGGACTCAAGTATGTTCTCGACGTCGTCTGTAATCATGGTTCTCCGGCTTACACGATGCCCATTGAGCAACCCATGTTCGGCAAACTGTATGATGGTGATGGAGTACTCGTCGCGGATCACCAGAATCTGCCGCCGGATCAGCTTGATCCGGATAATCCGCTGCATGCCTTTTATAATCGCAAGACGGACCTTGGTGAACTCTCTGACCTGAACGAGAATAACCCGGATGTGCTCGAGTACTTCGTCGCCGCCTATTCGCAGTGGCTGGATCAGGGCGCGTATGCGCTGCGTATCGATACCGTGCCTTTCATGCCCGGTGAATACTGGCGAGCCTTTGGCGATCGCATGCGCGCGAAGCGTCCCGGCCTCTTTATGTTCGCCGAGGCGTTCAATTACGAGGCCGCGAAAATTGCGGTGCACACCTATCCGGAAAATGGCAGCATCAGCGTGCTCGACTTTCCGGGCAAACAGGCCGTGAACGAGGTATTTGCCGGCGGCCAGCCTTTTTCGGCGCTCCTGCCGCCGCTGCACCTGGAATCACGGCTGTACGAGAATCCGTACGAGTTGATGACGTTCTATGACAACCACGACATGGATCGCATGAACGCCGATGTCGACGGATTCATAGACGCGAATAACTGGTTGTTCACAAGTCGCGGTATTCCGGTTGTTTATTATGGGTCGGAGATCGGTTTTCGTGCCGGTACGAACGAGCATACCGGCAACCGTGACTACTTCGGCCAGGACAACGTGAATAAGGCTCGGTCGCATCCGATTCGCAAAGCGCTGCAACGTATTGCCGCGGTGCGCAAGGGATCCATCGCGCTGCAACGTGGTCTGCAGGTCAACGGCAATTTTGATGACGATACGGCCGAGTTCTTCCGCGTCTACGAGAAGGACGGCGTTGCTCAGACGGCACTCGTACTACTCAACAAGAGTGACGAGCCTGTCGAATTCGTCGTCGATGATTTCGTGAGTGCGGGCAGCTGGCGCGATGCGCTGGCAGATGACGTGATCGAAGTGAGCGCTTCGCAACCCGTGTTGACGGCGACGGTTGGCGCGCATGGAGTACGGGTCCTGCTTTACGACCAGCCAGCCACTAACGAGGCATTACTGAATAAACTCGATGCATTGCAGGTCAACGCGCACCGCATGAATCCCGAATAATCAATTCGGGTGCCATCAACGATGACTCGAAGGTATTGCCCTCGATAAGGCTGACGATCCCATGCACAAGGCCTTCACCCGCTTTGTGTATATCCTGCCTGACGGTCGTTAGCGCGGGTGTCACGTGCGCCGCAAGTGGAACATCGTCGAAACCGACTATCGCGACGTCATGTGGCAGCTTGTACCCATGGTCCTCGAGCGCCCGCATGGCCCCGATCGCAATCACATCAGTAACGGCAAATATTGCGTCAAACGGCTGCTTGCGCGCGAGTAGTTCCTCAACTGCCTGGTAGCCCTGGCGCTCAGAACTGTTCGCATCGACCTTGAGCGCGCCATCTGGCGCGAGGTCGAATTCATTCATCGCGTTGCAGTACCCGCTATAGCGCGCAGCGAGTTCGGGAGACCGGCGAGATGTACTGCCGAGAAATGCGATATTTTTTCTGCCTTGCTGAAGCAGGTGCTTTGTCGCCTGGTAGCCGCCGTAGACATTGTCGCAACCGACCGAGTGACCGGGTTGGTCGTTAATGGTCGCGCCCCAGATCACGAATCGAGTGTTGGCATCCGCGAGCGCTGTGAGCTTCTCGCGATAGTTTATGTAGTCGCCGTAGCCAAGGAGAATCAGTCCATCAGCACGATTGCTGGCCTGGTACTCGATATGCCAGTCATCGCTAAGCTGTTGCAGGGAGATCAGGACGTCGTAACCGAGCGCGGCGGCGGCTCTTGTAATGTAGCCGAGCATGGAAAGGAAGAACGGGTTGATGAGCGCGTCTTCACCTTCGGTTTCATCAAAAAGGAGCAGCGCGATGGTGTTGCTCTGATGCGTCCGCAGGCCGGCAGCATTGCGATTGACAAAATAGTTGAGGTCACGGGCGATCTTCTGGATCTTCTCCCGAGTCTCGGTGCGAACAAGAGGAGAGCCACGCAGCGCGCGGGAAACAGTTGCCTGCGATACGCCGGCAAGTTCCGCAATGTCTCGTGACGTTGGATTTTCGACTTTCATAAGTAGTGGTTCGGTGGATCTTAACGCGTGTCCGGGACTTTGTCGTCGTGCTCATCCTGAGCGAGTGGATCCTGGCGCGGAATCGCGGTAATTCCATCCTCATGCCTCGGAAAATCGTCCGCGTCGATAGTCTCGAGGTAACCATGCCACGCGGCATACCCGATTACCGGCACGATTACGATCAGGCCCACGAACGCGGTCGCCACACCGATCAGCAGTGACACCACAACAATAGTCAGCCAGACGAACATTGCGCCCTTGTTGCGTAGCACCGCATTCACCGAAGTCACGATAGCAGTGACACTGTCGACGTCGCGATGCATGATCATCGGCAGGGAAAACGCGCTCGCTGAGAACGTCACGGCGGCAAATACGGCGCCGATCGCAGAGCCGAAGCCAAGATACGTGACCCACTCGCCAACGGTCGCGGTGCCGTTAGTCGGGAAGAATACGGTGACCATCACGGCGGCGCGCGCCCAAACGAGAAATATAATCAGCAGCGCGAGCGCGAAGATCATTTCGTTGCCAAAATGACGCTTGAAGGCGGCACGAATACTCCGGGTCATGAGTGGCGCCTGGCCGCGCTCAAGTTGCGCGCTGATCGCATACAAACCGATACAGGTTAAAGGTGCGAGGAAAACGAAGCCGCCCAGCATTGAGAACATAAACCACTGGCTGCCGCGAAACCAGGCAAGCAGACAGACTGTGCCGATCATCAGCGCGACGGCCAGGCCATAGGCCATGCTCTGTTGCGGTGCCTGCATCAGGTCACCGACGCCTTTCTTCACCCATCGCAACGGCGCCCAGGGTGACAGTTTCCGGCAACGCGCCACAAATGGAAGTTCGTCGCGGCTCGTATCGTTGTTGTCGGTCATCGCAATCCCCCCTTTCCAGGTGAAGTATGCCCATATTCGTGCCAGCCGTGAAATCTGTCTCGAGATCTGTCCATTGGCTTTATTACTCGGTCGCAGCGCCGCGTGCGGGGCTTCGACTATTGCCCGGAAGGTGGACTGCGTCACGCAATCCCGCGTGACTGATTCGTAAACTGGGGTTCTTATTGTCAAATATCTCGATGAGCCCGGGTTATCTTATGTCAAATTGCCCTAAATCGTTGCCGTCATGGCACCCGACACACAGCTCGCGGAAGCTGTTGTAGCCATGTTGCGCCAGCGCTGACAGGAAGGGACATGTCCAATATGCATGACATATCAACCAATCGCGTGCTCGTCGTCGACGACGATGCGTTGCTGATCGGCGAATACGTTCGCTGTCTTGGCGAGGAATTCGAGCCGGATGCCGCGACGGCAACGCTGGGCGATCTTGAAAAAGTCCTCCTGGGCGAAGAAACCGATGACAAGGGCGCTGCAGTTTTCGAAGTTCACTCTCGCAATCAAGGCGAGGCAGCCGTCGAGGCAGTCAAGGCGGCGACTGACGCGGGCAAACCATTCTCAATAGTCTTTATAGACATACGCATGCCACCCGGTATGGATGGCATCGAATCAGCCAAGCGGATTCGCGCACTCGACCCGAATGTCAATATTGTCGTTGTCTCGGATTCCCTGAGCCTGGATCCGGACGTCCTGGGCAGGGAAATCCCTCCGGCGGACAAGGTTTTCCTTTTCAAGAAACCATTCTACGGTGCGGAATGCCGACAGTTGGCCGCCGCTCTTTGTGGCAAGTGGCACGCCGATATGGCGCTGCGAAAAGTCAACGAGGACCTGGAGCGTCGCGTCGAGGAACGCACCGCCGCTCTGCAGAAGATCGCCTATTTCGACATCGTCACGCGGCTCCCGAACCAGCTGCTGCTGATCGAGGAACTCAAGAACCTGATCAGCATGGCCGAGGATGCGGAGGGCGACACCGTTGTGGCGCTGATCGATATCGATCGATTCAGCTTCATAAACGAAACCATGGGCTACGACTCGGGTACGGAACTTCTGCGCTCGATAGGCAATCGCCTGAGCCGCACATTCGCCGATGATGGCAGCGCGGAGGGCGCCATCATAGGCCGCTTCGGTTCTGACGAGTTTGCGGTGCTGAAGCCGGGTGTCGACTCCGATATCGGGATTCGTGATCTGGCGGAAGAGATAAAGCGGACAGTCGAGGAACCATTCCTGATCAATGGCCGCGACCTGTTTCTCAAGGCCGCGATTGGCGTTTCCTGGCACCCGGTGCACGGGCGCGATGCCAAGTCCGTATTCCGCTGCGCCGAGGCTGCGCTGCATCGCTCAATGCGCAGCCTCGACAACGCGATCACCTACTATCACAGCGAAATGCGTTATCGCGCACGTCACAAATTCGATCTTGAGGCCGAGCTTCGCGGTGCAATTGACTCTGGCCAGATTGTTGCGCATTACCAGCCCCAGCAGGCGACCGCTAGCGGCGAACTGGCCGGCGTAGAAGCGCTGGCGCGGTGGATACGACCCGATGGATCTGTCGTCCCGCCATCGGATTTCGTTCCCCTCAGCGAGGAAATGGGCATCTCGGATGTGCTGTTTGAGTCCATCATGCGAACCGTTTGTAATGATGTCGCACGCTGGCGGGAGGAGGGTGACTGGGACATTCCGGTCAGCGTCAACCTCTCGGCACATCAGTTGCGCAACCGTGACCTCGTAAGCCTGATCAAGGGAATCCTGTCGAGTACGCAGGTCGACAAGAAACTTATCAACCTGGAACTTACCGAAACGGTGCTGCTCGAAGACCTGACAATCGCGCAGCCGGTGCTGGACGATCTTTCGTCGTACGGGGTCGGTATCCATATCGATGACTTCGGCACCGGCTACTCGTCGCTGAGCTACCTGGCAAAGCTTCCAGTACAGACCATCAAAATCGACCAGACATTTATCGCGCAGTTGTCTGATTCGAAAGCGAACACCCGGGTTATTGAGGCAATCATCGCTCTTGGCAAGGCCATGGAACTCGAGGTGGTGGCTGAGGGCGTAGAGACCAGCGAGCAATATGCCATCGTGCGGAGGCTCGGTTGCGATCTTGTGCAGGGCTACTTTATCGCCAAACCGATGCCACCGGAACAACTACGCACCTGGTGTGGCGGTTACGAGGATACGCAGAGCCTCAAGCACGGCTCCAGGGTCATCGGGATCGACGAAGCCCGCAAGTAGTCACAAATTGAGACACAAAAAAAAGCGCGTACAGCCGCAGCTGTACGCGCCCTTGACTCATATCACCGCGAGCATGCTCGCGGCTTGGCTAGCAACGCCTAGTCCTCAACTACGCTCAGCACGACGCGGCGATTCTGTGCCTTGCCGGCAGCGGTCGTGTTGTCTGCGATTGGCTGAGATTCGCCATAGCCCTGAACAGTCATGCGGTTCGCGGCGACGCCTTTTCTAATGAAGAAATCGAACACTGTCTGTGCGCGGCGAGCCGACAGACCCTGATTGTACTCAGCGGAGCCGTCGCTATCGGTGTGGCCCTGGATTTCGAACCTGATCTCAGGGTACTTCAGCACAGTTTCGCTGACATCTTCGAGCACGGAATTGGCACCTGCCAACAGCCTGTCCGAATTGCTCTCGAAATTGACGCCCTGAAGAA
>Ga0316192_10001499_pt1 | contig 17151 bp, 16 predicted proteins | sample MerIslwburrow_MG_FD_204931 | JGI IMG/M metagenome (GOLD analysis project Ga0316192, IMG submission 204931) | Coastal sediment microbial communities from Maine, United States - Merrow Island worm burrow | ecosystem: Environmental > Aquatic > Marine > Coastal > Sediment | place: USA: Maine...
GAACACGCCATGTCCCGCAACAGGTATAGCGGTAAGGGAGCAAAAAGCACACTACCCCGTTGAAATCTTATCAACGGGGTAGTGCACTTTGCAAAAATGTCGCGAGATGCCGGAACAGCTATCAGTAGCGATAGGTTTCCGGCTTGAACGGGCCATCGGGGGTGACACCGATATAGCTCGCCTGCTCGTCGGACAGCCTGGTCAGCTTTGCACCGATCTTGGCGAGATGCAGCATGGCAACCTTTTCATCGAGATGCTTCGGCAGCACGTAAACCGAGTTCTTGTACTGATCGCCCTTGGTCCACAACTCAATCTGGGCCAGCGTCTGGTTGGCAAATGAAGCAGACATGACGAAACTCGGATGGCCTGTTGCATTGCCCAGGTTCACCAGGCGGCCTTCAGACAACAAGATCATGCGATTGCCGGCGGGAAATTCGATCATGTCCACCTGCGGCTTGATATTGGTCCATTTGAAGTTCTTCAGGCCGGCGACCTGGATTTCATTGTCGAAGTGACCGATATTGCACACGATTGCCATGTCCTTGACGCGGCGCATGTGGTCCACGGTCAAAATGTCCTTGTTGCCTGTTGCGGTAACAATGACGTCGGCCCGTTCGATATCGTCTTCCAGTGTCACCACCTCAAAGCCGTCCATGGCGGCCTGAAGCGCGCAGATAGGGTCAACTTCGGTCACCAGTACCCGCGCGCCTGCGCCGGCCAGAGATTGTGCCGAGCCCTTGCCGACATCGCCGTATCCGGCCACGATTGCCACTTTACCGGCAAGCATGACATCGGTTCCGCGGCGGATGGCGTCCACCAGAGATTCACGGCAACCGTATTTGTTGTCGAATTTCGACTTGGTCACACTGTCATTGACGTTGATCGCCGGGAACGGCAGCTCGCCCTTCTTTTCCAGTTCATACAGGCGATGGACGCCGGTCGTGGTTTCTTCAGACACGCCCTTGATGGCGGCGCGCGCCCTGGTGAAGAAGCCCGGATCACGCTCCATGCGCTTGCGGATGGTTGCGAAGAATATTTCTTCTTCTTCATTGCCGGGATTATCCAGCACCGAAATGTCGTTTTCAGCCTTGGCCCCGGTCAGGATGTACATGGTGGCATCGCCACCGTCGTCCAGAATCATGTTGGCTGTTTCACCGTTCGGCCAATCGAAGATCTTGTCGGCAAAGTCCCAGTATTCCTGCAGCGTTTCACCCTTGTGGGCAAATACCGGGACGCCGCTCTCGGCAATGGCTGCGGCGGCATGATCCTGGGTCGAGAAGATGTTGCACGATGCCCAGCGCACTTCAGCGCCCAGTGCCACAAGTGTTTCAATCAAAACTGCTGTCTGGATGGTCATGTGCAATGAGCCGGCGATACGCGCGCCCTTCAGAGGCTGGGCAGGGCCGTATTCTTCACGCACCGACATCAGGCCCGGCATTTCAACTTCTGCAATGGTGATTTCCTTGCGGCCAAATCCGGCAAGAGAAATGTCGGCGACGGCGTAATCGTTTGGGCTGGTCATGGGCAGCAATTCCTGTGTGAATTTTGCGGTAGGACGTTGATTTGGGCGGTCTATATCAGGCCGCGCACGCAACTGCAACGAACATATAAATAAATCCTTATATACCGCTTGTGGCAACAGGGCTGCACGCGGCGTCGTCTTCGCCGTCTTCACCAAACCGGTCGGACAAAAGGGCGGTGATCGCGTCCATGGCCGCTTTTGCATCTTTGCCGGTCGCGGCAACCTTGATAATCGTGCCGGTTGAGGCAGCAAGCATCATAAGCCCCAATATCGACGTTCCCGGCACGCTTTGCCCGTCATGGGAAACCGTCACTTCGACATCGAACTGTTCAACGCATTTGACAAACTTGGCTGAAGCACGCGCATGCAGACCACGGCGGTTGGTAATTTCAAGCTCGCGCACCATGGTCATCGATCCAGCAAGCTTCCAGCAAGATTTATGTATTTACGCCCGGCATTCTGCGCTTCTTCGGCGGCCTTTTGCAAAGGCAGCGACGCACGCACGCTGGCAAGCTTGATCAGCATCGGCAGGTTTGCACCGGCAAGCACTTCTATATCGTCGTCATCCATCGCCGAAATGGCAAGGTTGGACGGCGTGCCACCGAACATGTCGGTTACAACGATAACACCGGCGCCGGAATTGACTTTCTTGATGGCGGACAGGATGTCGTCGCGACGCTGATCCCCGTCATCGTCAGGCCCGATCCCGATGACTTCAATGCTTTCTTGAGGCCCCACCACATGAACCAGCGCATTGCACAGTTCCTGTGCCAGCCTGCCGTGTGAAACCAGTACGAGTCCGATCATGTGTGCAATGCCTGAATTGGTTCGGTACCTTCGTTTTACGGACGGCTACATTACCGTTTCGGTGACTGTCCGCAAGGCCCGATCAACGGATACTCACGAATTGCTCAGACCCGCCAACCCCCACCGTATCAGCGCCAGTGTGCGGACCTGTGCTGCTGCTGACGGGGTTGAAAAGTCAATCTTGTGCAGGGGCATTCGCCGGCCGGCCAATTCGATGACTTCAGAGCCAGGTATCCGTTCAATATCCATGGCATCTGCATGGGCAATGACCATATCAAGGCGCACCGGAAAACCGGCATTTTCGACCTTGATGATGCCTGTGCCGCGCACTTCCAGCAGTCCTTCAATGGCGGAGGGCGCAGTTGCCGTCAGAACACCGTTGACATCCTCAAGCACAACCTGATCGTCGCTTACAAGATGTCCGCAGATGGGATCGGTTGACCCGGCACCAAATCCTGACTGGTCAATCAACCGCAGGGCCAGCGACGATTTGCCGGTACCCGGCGCGCCTTGCAGCAGCACGCCGGCCGTATGCCCGGCGCATGACAAGGCAATACAGGTACCATGTGTAGTGACGGGCTCCGGTGCCGGATTGTTCATGTCAGGACTTGCGGCGCGGCAGGTCGGATGCTGAGCGTTCAACCGGCAGCCGTACCGTAAAGCGGGCGCCCTTGATGTCGGCATCCTCACCTGTGCCGGACCCGTCTGCATAATGGTTCGATGCCCGGATGGTTCCGTTATGGGCTTCCACGATCTGGCGGGAGATGGACAGGCCCAGGCCGGAGTTCTTGCCGAACGAGTTTTCCGGCCTGTCCGTATAAAAGCGCTCGAAAATCCGCTCCAGGTTGGCCGGTGGAATGCCGGGCCCGGTATCCTCCACGACATACTCCACGATGCGCCCCTTGCGCCGCAGTGTCACGGCGACTTCCCCGTCTGCCGGCGAAAACGAAACCGCATTGGCGATCAGATTGCGGGTGACCTGGCCCAGCCGGTTGTCGTGTCCCGCAATTGTAAATCCGTTCTTGCCCGAAAACTCGCTTGGCAATGGCTCTATTTTCAAGGTCACCCGGGGCTGGTGTTCGCGCCGGGTCTCGTTGGCCAGTTCGACAAAGGTCTCCAGCAACTGGCGCATGTCGACAGGTCCGGCTTCACTGCGGGCCAGTTCGGCGTCCAGGCGCGATGCATCGGAAATATCGGAAATCAGCCGGTCCAGCCGCTTGACGTCATCCTTGACGATGGTAACCAGACGCTCGCGCTGTTCCGGTGTGCGGGCATACTCGATGGTTTCAACTGCTGAGCGTAGCGACGTCAGGGGATTTTTTAGCTCGTGAGCAACATCGGCTGCGAATGCCTCGATGGCCTCGATCCGGTTGTAGAGCGAACTGGTCATCTCCCTCAAGGAGCCGGACAAATGCCCGATTTCGTCGCGCCGGGATGAAAAATCCGGAATTTCCACACGTTTGGCATGGCCGCGGCTCACCGCGGCAGCGGCACTGGACAGCCGTCTTATGGGTTCGGCAATATGGCCCGCCATCAGCAATGACAAGATGATTGTCACCAGTGAGGTGAACATGAAGATAAACAGGATAATCCGCATGTCTTCGCGCAGGACCGCGTCAATCTCGCCGCCAGGCGTGGTCAGTACAAGTGCACCCTGAACCGCCCGGAAGCGCTGCACCGGAACCGCAACGGCGACAATGACCTCTTTCTTCTTGTTGACCCGCACCACGGAGACGGACGCGCCGTTAAGCGCAGCGCGAATTTCCTCAAACTCGCCACCATTGGTGGCGGTATATTCTTTTTGTTCCTTGTATCCGACAGCCAGGAACCACTCATTGAACTGGTCCCACATTGCATCGTACAGGGAGTTTTCGTCCTTTGTGTCGCGCGGTGGCAGATTGATCCGCAACACCTCGCCGCGCCCGTAAAAATAACGGCTGTCCACAATCATGGCGCCGTCCCGGTCAAACAGGTGCGCCCGAATGTCGGTGTTTGAGACCAGACGCCGCAACACAGGCCCGGCCCGGTCCGGATTTACCAGGAAATCGGTTTGGCCCGAGGTTGCGGGCGCTGCTGCATTGGGGTTGAGTTGCTGCTCGATCAATTGCTCCGGATCGAGAATAAGCTGATCGGTTTCTACCGAAACCGAAGACCCGACCGCTGCTGCCATGATTTGCGCCTGTGTCATCAGGCTTTGTACACGGCTGTCAATCAGGCTCTTGCGGCTCTGGTTGAAGAACAGGATACCAAGCACCAGGATGATCAGACCACACAGGTTGATGATCAGAATGCGGCTTGTCAGATGGGCCGGTGCAAACCGGTCCCACCACGCCGCGGGCCGGGTCATTTGCTCCTCGGGCGCCATGTTTTCAGAAACCGCTTGTTCAGAACCTGAAGCCGCCCGGTCGTTATGTCCAAGATCCGATTGGATCGTCATTGGCCGTCCCTACTGAAACGCTGTCAGACCACCATGGGGTCATCGGAACCCATGGTGGTCTGACACTTTGGAAGCGATCAGGTTCATGATTCATGGTTGTCGCAAGCAAAACTCACCCTGATCTAGCCACGTTCATTTTACATCTCGCGGAAGCGGTATCCAACTCCATAGAGCGTTTCGATAGCGTCAAAATCGTCGTCAACTACCTTGAATTTCTTGCGAAGTCGCTTGATGTGGCTGTCAATTGTGCGGTCATCAACATAGACCTGGTCGTCATAGGCAGCATCCATCAAAGAGTCGCGGCTCTTGACGATGCCCGGGCGCTGCGCGAGCGCCTGCAGGATCAAAAACTCGGTAACAGTGAGGGTGACCCCTTTTCCGTCCCATGTGCTGGAATGGCGGTCCGGATCCATCATCAGGCGGCCACGCTCGATGATCTTGCTTGCTTCACCGGTAACCTCGATGCCTTCGCGGCTCTGTGCCCGGCGCAAGACAGCCTTGACACGCTCGACCAGCAGGCGCTGCGAGAACGGTTTGCGGATAAAGTCGTCTGCACCCATTTTCAGGCCGAACAACTCGTCAATTTCCTCGTCCTTGGAGGTGAGGAATATAACGGGCAGGTCTGATTTCTGGCGCAGGCGGCGCAATAGCTCCATGCCGTCCATACGTGGCATCTTGATATCGAAGATTGCCATGTCCGGAGGTGTGTCTTCCAACCCCTGCAGCGCGGCTACGCCGTCCGTATAGGTGCTGGTGCTGTAGCCTTCTGCCTCCAGTGCCATGGACACCGATGTCAGAATATGCCGGTCGTCATCAACGAGCGCAATTGTTGGCATGCGTTTTCCCAATGCTTTGTCTCCGTCTTGATGGCGAGCCGTAAAGACTGATCTGGCACAAATTGTGGCAGGATGTTTTACGCTGTCGCAAAGTAAAACATATATGGAATATGGTGCCACTGCGAAAAGATAACAAGTGGCAGCGTCAAAATGTGAAGGCCGCGGCATTCCGTGAGGCATGCCGCCTGTGCATTTTTTGCCACAGTCACGCTATCAACAGAAATCGCATAACATGCTTTTGATTGCTTGAAGACGATCAAAAGATTGCTTAGTTTACTTTTCATACCGGGTTTTGTTGAGGGCGATACGCCATGAAGTCACCACCCGTTTCATCCACAGAAAAAGAGATCACAGACGTAATGAACAATATCATGGCTGTCAGCTGCCGTGTGTCTTTCATTATTGTTTCAGGAGCAGCGCGTTGCAACACACAGGCCATTTCAATCCAGCCTTTCCTATCGAGACAACCCACATCAATGGGGCGCACGAGGTTCACTACAACCTGAATGCCGCACAGCTTTTCGAGATGTCGATAAAGCTGGACGAAGGCATGGTGACCGATAGCGGTGCGCTCAGCGTGGTCACCGGAAAGCACACCGGCCGCTCTGCCCAGGACAAGTTCATCGTTCGCGATGCCAAAACGGAAGATAATATCTGGTGGGACAACAACAAGGCCATGTCGCCCGACCATTTCGCCGCCCTGAAAGCCGATTTCCTGGATCATGCCAGGGGCAAGCGTCTGTTTGTCCAGGATTTGTATGGTGGTGCGGATGCTGATCACCGCATCAAGGTACGCGTGGTGACCCAGTTCGCCTGGCACGCATTGTTCATCCGCTATCTGCTGCGCCGTCCGTCCCGTGCCGAGGTGATGGATTTTACACCCGAGCTGACAATCATCAATCAACCCAGCTTCAAGGCTGATCCTGCGAAACACGGCTCACGCACCGAAACGGTCATTGCCATCAATCTGAGCGAGAAACTGGTGTTGATCGGTGACAGCGAATATGCCGGTGAAACCAAGAAATCGGTGTTCGGCACCCTCAATTACTTCCTGCCTGAAAAGAACATCATGCCAATGCACTGTTCGGCCAATGCCGGTGATGACGGCACATCCGCGCTGTTCTTCGGTCTGTCGGGCACCGGCAAGACCACATTGTCTTCGGATGCATCGCGCACGCTTGTCGGTGACGATGAACACGGCTGGTCGCCGAACGGCATCTTCAACTTTGAAGGTGGTTGCTATGCCAAGACGGTCAATCTGTCGGCGGAAGCCGAGCCGGAGATTTACTCAACCACGCAGCGCTGGGGCTCGATCCTTGAAAACGTCATGGTCGACGCAGATACAAGGAGCCCGGACTTTGACGATGTCTCGTTGACCGAAAATGGCCGGGTTGCCTATCCGATGCACTTCATTCCGAACGCATCCGAAGACGGTACCGCCCCGCATCCGAAGAATGTCATCATGCTGACCGCAGATGCATCCGGTGTGCTGCCGCCGATCGCGCGCCTGACGCCGCATCAGGCAATGTATCACTTCCTGTCCGGCTACACGGCCAAGGTTGCCGGCACCGAAAAAGGTGTCAAAGGCACCGTGGCGACATTCTCGACCTGTTTTGGCGCACCCTTCATGCCGCGTCACCCGAGCGTTTACGGTAATCTGCTGAAAAAGCTGATTGCCGAGCATGGCGCCACCTGCTGGCTGGTCAATACCGGCTGGACCGGCGGGCCTTATGGTGAAGGTCATCGCATGCCGATCAAGGCAACCCGTGCATTGTTGGCGGCTGCCCTTGACGGCAGTCTCAACAATGTGCCGATGCGCACTGATGCATCCTTCGGTTTTGAGGTGCCAACGTCTGTTCCGAATGTGGATAGTGCCGTGCTTGATCCGCGCGGCACCTGGGCTGATCCGGCAGCTTATGATGCCAAAGCCAGCGAGCTGGTCGCCATGTTTGTGGACAATTTCGAGAAGTTTGCCGACCACGTCGACACCGAAGTGCTGGCGGCGGCACCGGCAGTGCGGGATGCTGCAGAGTAGGGTATTATCCGTTTGAAGCCATGACCGGTATGCGCGCTCACGCCGTATCGTGACTGGCGCAGATTTTACCGGCTTCGGTTCTGGTGAACGGCTGTTCAAACAGCAGGCACCAGTGTTTGCCCTTGACGTCTTCGGGCGCACCGCCTTCACGGAAAAACCGGCACGTGCCGCATGCGCCGAAGCTGGGCAGGCCGCGTGACTTGATGATCTGGTTGACCAGTTTTTGTGATCCTGCGGCAAGTTTTTTACGGGTTTTTGGCCCACTTGCCTCGATCATGGTGGACACGTGCTGCCACGGATCGCCGTTCAGTTTCGCCTCGCCTTCCGCCGTGAGCGCCAATACCACCGAGCGCGGCTGGCCCGGCCTCGGCTTTTTTGTCACCAGGCCTTTGCGTTCCAGGGCAATCAGGGTTTGCGATATTGTGCCCTTGGTTGCCGACAGGTAGCGGGTCAGGGCGGCCGGCGAATTGGAGAAACGATTACATCGTGACAGATAGCGCAGCGCTTCCCACTGCGCCGGGTTGAGGTCGGACGCATGCTCCTGCGCCCGCACCAGCCTGCTCAGGCGCTCCAGCAGAATAACCATGTCGTCGCTGCTCAGGTCTCTTGCCATCAAGTTTCCCCGGTAAGTATGCAACCATGCAAACGGCTTCGGTGCCCGTTCAGATCACTGAGATACTATGCAATTCAGTTGTCACAATCAAACTGGTCGAATATAGGGAAGTATTAAGTCATCCAGCAGGCAGATTGGGCCGTTCGGTCTCAAGAAAAATAGGATACTCAACTAAAAAAATTCCGGCTTTTACTGACAGCAATGGCAAGCGCACGCGATTTTGTCGTGTATTCCACTCCACTTTCGGTAACAGAAATTTGTACGTCCAGTATACAGGCACCGTTTTTTTCAACAACATCGGCCGAAAACAGCCGTTAGAGCACGGAGACTGGATGATCGCTTCGGCCCCTTCGCTGGCCTTCCACAACCAACTCACCCCTAGTGTGCCTCATCCCAGTTGTCCGCCGCCCGCGCATCCACCTGGATGGGCACCGAGAACGATACCGCCGGCAATGGCGCTGCCACCATTACTTCTGATGCAATCTTGATGGTTGCATCGGCCTCTGCGTCGGGCACTTCGAAGATCAGTTCATCATGCACCTGCAGCAACATGCGCGCGCTCAGGCCTGCATCTGCGAGCGCTTGTGGCATGCGGATCATGGCGCGCCGGATGATATCGGCGGCAGAGCCCTGGATCGGCGCGTTGATGGACGCGCGTTCCTGGAAAGCGCGTTCCGATGCGTTGGGTGACTTGATGCGCGGAAAATGCATCCGCCGGCCAAACACTGTCTCCACATAACCGTTGGCCCGGCAAAACGCCTTGGTGTGCTCCATATAGTCCTTGATGCCGGGGAAGCGTTCGAAATAGGTCTTGATATAGCGTCCTGCCTCCTCGCGCGGAATGGCAAGCTGATTGGCCAGCCCGAACGCTGAAATGCCGTAAATGATGCCGAAATTGATGGCCTTGGCCTTGCGGCGGATGCTCGGGTCCATGCCCTCAACCGGTGTGTCGAACATCTCCGATGCGGTCATGGCGTGAATGTCCAGTCCGTCGGCAAATGCCTTCTTCAACTGGTCGATGCCGGCAATATGGGCCAGAACGCGCAGTTCGATCTGGCTGTAGTCGGCAGAGACCAGCTTGTGACCGGGCGCAGCCACAAAGGCGGTTCTGATCTGGCGGCCTTCTGCGGTGCGCACAGGAATGTTCTGCAGGTTCGGATCGGTTGACGACAGCCTGCCGGTTGATGTTGCGGCCAGCGAATAGGATGTGTGAACCCGCCCGGTCTCAGGGTTGATATGGCCGGTCAGGGCGTCCGTATAGGTCGAGCGCAGCTTGGTCAGTTGACGCCAGTCGAGCAGTTTGCGGGCCAGTTCAACGCCGTCTGCCGCCAGGTCTTCCATCACCTGGCTGTCGGTGCTCCAGGCACCCGTTGCGGTTTTCCGGCCGCCCTGAAGCCCCAGTTTTCCGAACAGGATTTCACCGATCTGCTTCGGCGATCCCAGATTGAAGCTCTCGCCGGCAAGCTCATGCACCTGTTTTTCCAGCGCATCGGCACCCTTGGAAAACTCACCGGACAACCGGGCCAGTACGGTCCTGTCGACCAGGATGCCCTCGCGCTCCATGGCCGCCAGAACTGGCACCAGCGGTCGCTCCAGCGTTTCATAGACGGTTGCACGATGTTCCGACGCCAGCCGGGGTTTGAGCACATGCCACAGCCTTAACGTGATGTCGGCATCTTCAGCCGCATAGCTTGTCGCCTGGTCCAGCGGCACCAGGTCAAACGTCACCTGGGATTTGCCGGTGCCGGCCACCTCCTTGAACTTGATCGGCTTGAGGCCGAGGTGAACATCTGCCAGTTCGTCCATGCCATGGCCGTTGACGCCTGAATCCAGCGCATAGGACAGCAACATCGTGTCATCGATCGGCGCGACATTGATGCCGAGGCGCTGAAACACGGTCAGGTCATATTTCAGGTTCTGGCCGATTTTCACAATGCCCGCGTGCTCAAGCACGTCTTTGACCGCGCCGATAACCTCTGCTTCGGACAGTTGTTCCAGATCACCACCGCCAAAGTCGAGGCCTTCCGAGGCCCGGTGACCGGTCGGAATGTAGCAGGCCTTGCCCGGCTCAACGCTGAAGGAAATGCCGCACAAGCTTGCCTGCATATTGTCGAGCGATGTGGTTTCGGTATCAACAGCCACCAGCCCGGCCTGCCGGATCATTGTTATCCAGGCGTCCAGACGGTCCCTGGTGGTGACGCGTTCATAAGCAGAATGATCAGGCGGCGGCAGGTTGCGCATCCTGTCTGCCATGACGCTGGCGGCAGTACCGCCGGTTGCGCCATCTGACACTTCTGCAGGAGGTGTGTTGCTGCCATCACTGCTGACCGGTACACCGAGCTCATCCACATCGGCGCCCTCGGGCGGCCAGCCGGTGAAGGTCACTTCTATCGGCTCGATATCGGCGGCATTGGTTTCAAAATCGCCTGATACCCGGCGGATCAGCGTATTGAAATCCAGCGCCTTCAGGAAACCGATAAGGGCTTTGGCTTCCGGTTCAATCACCCCGAAATCTTCAATGGGATGATCAACATCCACATCGGTTTTCAGGATCACCAGCTGTTTTGAAACACGGGCCTGGTCGGCAAATTCGATCAGCTTCTCGCGGCGCTTGGGCTGTTTGATTTCACCTGCGCGCGCCAGCAGGCTTTCAAGGTCACCATACTCCTCGATCAACTGTGCCCCGGTCTTGACGCCGATGCCGGGCACACCGGGAATATTGTCCACGCTGTCACCGGCAAGTGCTTGTACTTCAACAACCTTTTCGGGCGGCACACCGAACTTCTCGATAACCTCGGCACGCCCGATTGCCTTGTCTTTCATGGTATCCAGCAACATCACCTGATCGGTGACCAGTTGCATCAGGTCCTTGTCGGATGACACGATGCGCACCGTGGCGCCTGCCGCAGCGGCCTGGGTGGCGTAGGTTGCGATCAGGTCGTCGGCCTCATAGTTCTCCTGCTCGATACACGCGACGTTGAAGGCTTCCGTTGCCTGCCGGATCAGGCCGAATTGCGGTATCAGGTCTTCCGGTGCCGGCGGGCGGTGGGCCTTGTACTCGGGGTAGATTTCATTGCGGAATGATTTCGAGGATTTATCGAAGATAGCCGCAATGTGGGTCGGTTTGTCATCCGCCGACATCTGCTGGAGCAACTTGTACAACATGTTGCAAAAGCCCTGCACCGCGCCGACCGGCAACCCGTCAGACTTGCGGGTCAACGGCGGCAATGCGTGGTAGGCGCGGAAAATATAGCCGGAGGCATCTATCAGATAAAGATGGTCACCGGGCTTGATCGGGCGGGATGCTGCTGTACTCATGGTGGGCGCACTATGCCACCTGTCCCGCGCCTTTGCCATAAGCTGACACGCTTGTTTGCACAGGCAAGATCGGGGTGACTTTGTGCTGCTGACAATTCCTGACAGCACTTCTCAACAGCACATTGTTGCGCTGCACCAGGGTGGTTCCACATTATTTGCCGTTCTGGCTGGCTGAATGCCCTTGCCAAGTGCCCCCCTGATAGTTGGATAATGAGACTTATTAATTTAGGGAGTAGTGTCATGAACCTTCAGGCAAATGAAAATGACTTCAGCGGCATCATCGAGGCCGACCGTGCACACGTCTGGCACCACCTGACCCAGCACAAGAAGTTTGAGACCGTGGATCCGCTTGTCATCATCGAAGGCAAGGGCATGCGCGTGTGGAACACCGCAGGACGCGAGCACCTTGATGCGGTATCCGGCGGCGTGTGGACCGTGAACGTAGGTTATGGCCGTGAAAGCATTGCCGATGCGGTTCGTGACCAGCTGGTCCAGTTGAACTATTTTGCCAATTCGGCCGGCAGCATTCCAGGCGCCAAGTTTGCCGAGCGGCTGATCTCCAAGATGCCCGGCATGACCCGCGTCTATTACTCGAATTCGGGCTCGGAGGCCAATGAGAAGGCCTACAAGATTGTCCGCCAGATTTCGCACAACAAGCATGGCGGCAAGAAGCACAAGATCCTGTATCGCGACCGCGATTATCACGGCACGACCATTACCGCCCTGTCGTCATGTGGCCAGAACGAACGCCGCGACCAGTATGGGCCGTTTACGCCCGGCTTCGTCGAAGTGCCGCATTGTCTTGAATATCGCTCGCAATGGGGCGAGGTGGACGACTACGGCATCCGCGCCGCCAATGCCATTGAAGAGGTTATCCTGCGCGAAGGAGCCGACACGGTCGGCGGCCTCATCCTTGAGCCGGTTACGGCCGGCGGCGGCGTGATTACACCGCCACAGGGCTATTGGGACCGCGTCCAGGAAATCTGCAAGAAGTATGATGTTCTGCTGATCATCGACGAAGTTGTGTGTGGCATGGGCCGCACCGGCGAATGGTTCGGTTATCAGCATTACGGCATAGAACCGGACATGGTGACCATGGCCAAGGGGGTGGCGTCGGGCTATGCCGCCATTTCGTGCACGGTGACAACAGAAGCCGTGTTCAACGAGTTCAAGGCAGACCCGTCTGATCCGATGAGTTATTTCCGCGATATTTCCACGTTTGGCGGTTGTGCGGCCGGCCCTGCGGCGGCGCTTGAAAACATGCGCATTCTCGAAGACGAGAAGCTGCTGGAAAACACCACTGCCATGGGTGAATACCTGCTGGAACAGTTCGAGGTCCTGAAAGGCAAGCACGCCATGGTTGGCGATGTACGCGGCAAGGGCCTGTTCTGCGGCATGGAACTGGTGCTTGATCGCGAGACGCGTGACCCGGTTCCCGAGGCCACCGCACAGGCCATCGTGGCTGATTGTTTCGCAACCGATGCGGTCATCATCGGTGCCACCAACCGCTCACTCAGCGGTCTCAACAACACGCTGTGCTTCTCACCGGCGCTGATCTGCACCAAATCCGACCTGGATGAGGTTGTGGCATCGGTGGACCGCGCATTGACCAAGGTTGCCACTGCTTAAAGCTGGGGAATGCAAGACGCCGGCTCGGCCGCCTGTATTTTGCAGGCGGCCGTTTCTGTTCAGGCAGAACAGATTTCAAACAGTGTTGGTTTTGATCAGCTCCAGCACCGCAGCAATGACATTGTCGACCGCGACCGCTGCCAGGATCATCCCCATGACCCGGCTGACGATGGCGGCCCCGCTGGTACCGATGACCTTCAGGATCGGCGTGGCCAGCAGCATGAGAACAAGTGCAACGCCCACTACCGCAACCAGTATCCCGGCAGTTACCGCCTGTTCGGCAAAACTGAACCGGTTGTTGTCGGTGAGCAGGACAACCGCCAGCATCGCACCGGGCGACGCCAGTGACGGAACCGCCAGCGGAAACACCGCCGGACTTTCCGGTTTCTCGTCAGCATCTGCCTTTCCGATTTCCTGTTTGGGTTTTGAATCGCCGAAAATCATTGTCAGCGCAAACAGGAACAGGATCAGACCGCCGGCGATCTGGAAGGCGGGCAGGCCGATGCCCAGCGCGTCAATCAGGAATTGTCCGGCGACCAGGAAGAACATCAGCACGCAGATCGCCAGCACCGCAGCGTGAATGGCGACGCCTGTGCGTTTTTTTGCTTCAATGCCTGCTGTCACAGCGACGAAAACCGGAATCGTGCCGATCGGGTCGATAACCACCCACAGCGTTACGAATTGTTCGAAAATTTCCTGCATCGGCTCGTCTGCTTTATCTGGTCGCCATAGTTCATTGATCGCCCATAGACCATGTTCGCGGAACAATCGCCAGAACCTGTCGGTAATTATTCTTCATAAAGAATAAAGCTCGTGTTGTTCCGATACCGGAAATGTGAGGCGCAGGCACACACCCCGCGTCTTGACGTTGAACCTCCGCAGCACAATATCTCGTATATGAAGTTGACCGCCGGATCGGTGATGTGCGGGGCTGAATGCTCAGACCGCACGAAACGGCCCGGTTGAATATTGAGCTGCTTGTTAAAGGGCTTGTGATAAATGACACGCAATACGGCCTTTCCGTCGCCTTTCTTCGTCGGATTTGATGAAATTGATCGATTGCTGGAGCGAACGGCTAAAGCCGCTCCTGACGGCTATCCGCCTTACAATGTTGAAAAGCAGCCGCCAAGCGGTGAAGATAATGCTGAAAAACTACGCATTACGCTGGCTGTGGCGGGTTTTTCCGCACAGGAGCTTGAACTGACGCTCGAAGACAACGAACTTGTAATCGAAGGCCGCCAGACAGATGAGCCGACGCGTGAGTTCCTGCATCGCGGTATTGCCGCGCGCCAGTTCCGCCGCATCTTCGTGCTGGCCGACGGCATGAACGTCGTATCCGCCAGCCTCGACAACGGGTTGCTGGCCATTGACCTGGAGCGGCCGGAACCGCAGCGGGTGGTACGCAAGATTGAAATACGGCAATCCGCCTGATGACGCGATTATTGAAGGAAAACAGACCATGACGGATCACAAGACAAAGCGGTTACCGCAAATTCCTGAAAGCGAAATTGCGCTCGCGAATATGGGAATGGGTGAGGTGGCGTATGTACGTGAATTGCCGGCACAGGAAGTTGAGCAGCTGATCGGCCAGAAAATAGACGCTGACCCGGCTACGCCGCTGTATTGTCTGTATCTTGCCGACGGCACACCGGTGTCGGTGTCTGACAGCCGCGAAGCGGCAATCGCCAATGCTTTCGAGCATGACCTGGCTGCTATCAATCCCAACTAGAAGAGCCTACGCAGCATGAGGGGCTGTTGCGGCGGGTTCGGTCAAAATGGCATATAGCCCTTCCGCCTTGTCTGTACCGCGCAGTTTTTCCACGACGGTAGAATCGCGCAGCAGGCGTGAAATCCGCGCCAGTGCCTTCAGATGGTCTGCGCCGGCGCTTTCCGGAGCCAGCAGCAGGAACACCAGATCAACAGGATTGTCGTCCACGGAATCGAACTTGACCGGTGAAGCCAGCCGGGCAAACAGGCCGTAAACCTTATCCAGCGCCTGGAATTTTCCATGCGGGATGGCAATACCCTGTCCAAGGCCGGTTGAGCCCAGTTTTTCCCGTCTCAACAAGGTCTCGAAAATGACTTGTGTATCGAGACCGGAAAGCCGTGCGCCCTCCTGCGCCAGTTCCTGGAGCAACTGGCGTTTGCTGGACGCCTTCAGGTTAGGCAATACGGCATTACTGGAAATTATGGTCGACAATTGCATGACTGACTGATTCTCCATGCACTTGGTGTATCTGGATCCGGTCCGGCGAAGGTCCGGAAGGTTAAAGGCATTCAGCAGGTCGGCATGTCAGTTCCCGCCAGGGTCCAGCCATCCGACATTTCCGTCTTTGCGCTTGTAGACTACATTTAAGCTGCCATTGCGGCCATTGCGGAAGAGCACAAACTGTTCATTCGTGAAATCAAGCTTCATCACGGCCTCCCCAACCGACAGCTCATCAATACTGGCTGTTGATTCTGCAATAATCACCGGGTTGAGATCAACCGGTTCTTCTGTTGCGCCTTCAGCATCTGCCTGCAGGACGTAAGAGGCTGCAGAGACCGCGTTCACAGGTTCCTTGCGGGCCAGGTGATGATCTTTCAGGCGCCTCTTGTAGCGCCGCAGCCGTGTTTCCAGATGACCGACGGCGGTATCTGCCGCTGAGTGCGCATCGCCGCCACTGCCGTTTGCATTAAGCGCAAGGCCGGTGGTCAGGTGCAGGGTAATCTCGCAATCAAAGCCGGAGCGCTGTTTTTCCACCACCACCAGACAGCGAACGATACCGTCAAAATATTTTGCAACATCATTGTGTATGCGTCCTTCGACATGCTCGCGCAATGCGTCACCAATATCGAGGTTTTTGCCGGTTATCTGAATCTGCATGATTTAGGATTACCCCTTCTTCGCAGAGCAAGTCTGTCGAAAGACGATTACATTTTCAATATTGACTGTTTCGATCGGACCTGTTTAAGCGCAATTCGGATCGAATGTCCGTTTCGCTGTTTTTACAATTTTGTTTTCCGATCAAGGCGCGCGGAACGTATTGCCACCCGACCATCTTGTCAATCAGCCTATGAAAAGAATGTGGGAAAGTTTTGCCGCCTGATTTTTGGCGGCAAGGTTCCTGGTTTTTCGGCTTGTTCAACCGGAGCCATAAACCTGAATTAACCGGCTTCAAGCATGCGTTTCTGCCGCCGCCGCATGATCGAAGAGGGAATATGCATGGCTTCGCGGTATTTCGCCACCGTGCGCCGGGCAATTTCGATACCTTCGGCGCACAGCAGATCAACGATCTGATCGTCCGACAGGATTTTCGCAGCGGTTTCCTCGTCGATCAGTGAGCGGATTCTATGCCGTACCGATTCTGCGGAATGATCATCGCCGCCGGCCGAAGAAGAAATCGCCGTGGTGAAGAAATACTTCAGTTCAAACACGCCGCGCGGGGTTTCGAAATATTTGTTCGACGTGACCCGGCTGATCGTGGATTCGTGCATGGAAATGGCATCGGCGACCGTTTTCAGATTGAGTGGCCGCAAATGCTCCACACCGTACATCAGGAAGGCGTCCTGCTGACGCACGATTTCGCGTGCAACAGCCAGGATCGTGCGCGCGCGCTGGTCCAGGCTCTTGACCAGCCAGGTTGCATTGGACATGCAGTCCGACAGGTAAAGCTTGTCCGTATCACGCGTCGTTCCGCGGCTCACCTGCGCGAAATACTGGTTGTTGACCAGCACTCTCGGCAGTGTTTCGGTGTTCAGTTCAACAGCCCAGCTGCCATCAGGCGCCGGGCGCACAATGACATCCGGGACAACAGGCTGGACGATGACCGATCCGAAAACATTGCCGGGTTTCGGATTCAGCGAGCGGACCTCGTCGGCCATGTCCCGCAGATCGTCCATGTCTACCTTGCACATGGACTTGAGCCGGGCGAAGTCATGCTTTGCCAAAAGGTCAAGATTCTCGATGAAAAC
>Ga0316192_10001501_pt1 | contig 17146 bp, 18 predicted proteins | sample MerIslwburrow_MG_FD_204931 | JGI IMG/M metagenome (GOLD analysis project Ga0316192, IMG submission 204931) | Coastal sediment microbial communities from Maine, United States - Merrow Island worm burrow | ecosystem: Environmental > Aquatic > Marine > Coastal > Sediment | place: USA: Maine...
GCTCGCTCAGCGTCCCACCGAATTTGGGGCACAGGAGGGAAAAAAGTGACCCCTCTGTGCCCCGAGAACCGGCGACGGACGGGGAGAGGTCTGGTGAAGTACGTTACGAACGGGAAGTGGGGCGAAACGATAGGTTCCACCCCACCCCACCATCACCGGAGGAGTGCAGTCATGGAGCTGTTGGAGATCGAGAACGAGCGGACCCTGAGCCGTGAAGAGGCGGCCGCCTGGCTGCGGGATTTGGCCGATCAGTTGGCCCGCAATAACCAGTTGCAGTTCCGCAAGGAGGGCCTCAAGTACACGGTTCGGGTGCCCGACGAGGTCACCATGGAGGTCGAGATGGAGATCGACGATGACAAGTCCAAGCTCGAAATCGAGATCACCTGGTAACGGGCGGCAGGCCGCGGCCGGTCAAGGGCGGTCGGCGGGCAGAGTGATCCGGAAACCGGCGCCTCCCAAGGGGGAGTCGCGCACGGCCACCGTGCCCCCGTGGCGATCGGTGATGTCGCGCACGATGGCAAGACCCAGGCCGGTGCCTCCCGTTGCCCGTTGTCGAGACTGGTCGAGGCGGGTGAACCGGTCGAACACCGTGGCCCGGGACACCACCGGTACGCCAGGCCCATTGTCATCGACGTCGATGACGATCGACCCCTGGTGGTGGTGAACGGCCAGGGCCACCCGTGATTGAGCGTGGCGTTCGGCGTTGTCGACCAGGTTGCGGACCAGGCGGGAGATCTGGGCCTGGTCGGCCTGGATCACGAGGGGTTCGATGCCCGAGGCGTCAACGGTCACTCGATCCCGCTGCTGGAGGCGGGAGGCCTCGGCGAACAGCAACTCGTCGAGCTCGACCCGTTCACTGGCGACCACGATGCGGCCTTCGTCGCTGCGGGCCAGGTAGGTGAGGTCATCGAGGATGGCCTCGATGCGTTCCACCTCGCCAACGACAGCGGGTCTCGTCTCGGCCCAGTCACCTTCGCCGCAGGTCTCGATCCTGGTTCGGATGTTCGCCACCGGGCTGCGGATCTTATGGGAGGCGTCGGAAACGAACCGTTTCAGAACCTCGGTCCGCTCCTCGAGGCCTTCGAGCATGTTGTTGAAGGTGGCGGCCAGCCTCCCGATCTCGTCGCTGGGGGCTGGTTCACGCACCCGGCCCCCGTTGTCTCCGTCGGCGATGGCCTGGGCGTCGCGTCGCAGCAGTTCCACCGGGCGCAGCGCACGGCCGGTGAGCAGCCAGAACAGGAAGGTGCCGACGAGGGCGGTGAGGGGGATGCTGATACCGAGCAGTTGGCGGGTGTCGGCCAGGGTGTCGTTGACTCCCTCCAGCTCTGAGACCACCACCACTCGGGTCGTCATGGTTCGGAGCGGAAGCGGTAACCGGCGCCTCGCACCGTTTCGATGATGTCGGGGTCGATCTTCTTCCTCAGCGAGCGGACGTAGACCTCGACGATGTTCCCGGGCGTGCCACAGACCGTATTGCTCTGCACCGCCAGGTACACCGCTCCGGTGACGGCGGAGACGGCCAGCACCATTGCGGCCGAGGCGGCGATCGCGGTGTTGTTGTTCATGGTCGATTGGTCCTTCCAGGACCCTCGCAACCCATTGCGGCGAGGGGGACGAACCAAATATGACCGACTGAACCTGAGGCCCCGCTGAAACTCAGGCCAACCTCAGGGCGGGGCGCTTTCCCCGCCTTTGGACCCAAAGGCTCAGGGCCCTCAGGCCATGGCGGCGCTCTTGCGCTGCTTGGCGGCCCGGGCCCGTTGCACGATGTCGAGCTCGACCTTGCGCAGGCGGATGCTGTCGGGGGTGACCTCTACCGCTTCTTCTTCGGTGATGAACTCCAGCGCCTGTTCCAGCGACAGCTCTCGGGCCGGGGTCAGCCTGACCGTGGTATCGGCGGCGGCGGCCCGGTGATTGGTGAGCTGCTTTTCCTTGGTCACGTTGACGTCCATGTCCTCCGAGCGGGAGTTCTCGCCAACGATCATGCCGCAGTACACGTTGGTGCCAGGGGCAACCAGCATCTGGGCCCGTTCCTGGAGGCCGAGCAGGGCATAGGCCGTGGTCGGGCCCTGACGGTCCGACACCAGGGAACCGTTGCGGCGGGTGCGGATATCGCCGAACCAGGGCTCAAAGCCGTCGACGCTCTGGTTGATCACGCCGGTGCCGCGGGTCTCGGTCATGAATTCGGTGCGGAACCCGATCAGGCCCCGGGCGGGGACCAGATAGTCGAGGCGGACCCAGCCCGAGCCGTGGTTGACCATCTGGGCCATGCGGCCCTTGCGGGTGGCCAGGAGTTGGGTGACGGCACCCAGGTGCTCCTCGGGTACGTCGATCGTGACGTTTTCCACCGGCTCGTACACCACCCCGTCGATTTCTTTGGTCACGACGTCGGGCTTGCCAACGGTGAGCTCGAAGCCCTCGCGGCGCATGGTTTCCACCAGGATCGCCAGCTGCAACTCACCCCGGGCCTGGACCTCCCAGGCGTCGGGCCGGTCGGCGGGCAAAATCCGCAGGCTCATATTGCCGACCAGTTCGGCGTCGAGGCGGTTCTTGATCTGGCGGGCCGTGACTTTTGAGCCCTCGTGCCCTGCCATGGGCGAGGTGTTGACACCAATCGTCATCGACAGCGCCGGCTGGTCGACCTCGATCACGGGCATGGGCCGGGGGTCGTTGAGGTCGACGAGGGATTCACCGATGAGGATGTCGTCGATCCCGGCCACCGCCACCAGGTCGCCGGGTCCGGCTTCGTCGGCGGGCTTTCGTTCCAGGGCCTCGGTCAGGTACAGCTCGCTGAGCTTGACACTTTCGATCCGTCCGTCGGCCCGGTGCAGGCCAACGGTCTGGCCCCGCTTGAGGGTGCCGTTCATCATGCGGCACAGGGCCAGGCGCCCCAGGTAGGGCGAGGCATCGAGGTTGGTGACCCAGGCCTGGAGAGGGTGGCCCTCGGTGTAGGACGGGGCGGGGATGGTGTCGCGGATCAGTTCGAACAGGGGCTCGAGGTTCTCGCCTGGCTCGTTCTCGTCCATCGAGGCACGGCCGTCGCGGGCGGCGCAGTAGATGATCGGGAAGTCGACCTGGTCGTCACGGGCGTCGATGTCGAAGAAGAGTTCGTAGACCTCGTCGACAACGGCCGCGGTGCGGGCGTCGGGCCGGTCGACCTTGTTGATGGCAAGGATGACGGGCAGGTCCCGCTCCAGGGCCTTACGCAGCACAAAACGGGTCTGGGGCAGGGGGCCCTCGGCGGCGTCGACCAGCAGCACGATGCCATCGACCATGGTCAGCGCCCGCTCAACCTCGCCACCGAAGTCGGCGTGGCCGGGGGTGTCGACGATGTTGAACTTCAGGTCACCCCAGCGCACGGAGGTGTTCTTGGCCAGGATGGTGATGCCCTTTTCCCGCTCCAGGTCCATGGAGTCCATGACCCGCTCGTTGATGTCGGCGTTGGCCCGGAACGAGCCGGTCTGGTGGAGCATGGCGTCGACCAGCGTGGTCTTGCCATGGTCGACGTGGGCCACAATGGCCACGTTGCGTAGATCGTGGCGCGTAGCCAACGGAAACCTCGAAAGGGGAGTCGAACCGCTACGCCTCGTTGGGCGTGCTACCCGATCTGGTCGGGCTGTGAGCTGGGCTCGGGGGATAAGGGGGACTACCCCACGGTAGCGAGCCGGCCACGAACAGCGGCACCGACATTGCAAGCGGTGGCTGTGACAAACTCCATGCCATGATTGAACGCGAGCTCGATGTCACCACTCCCGATGGTGAGATGAAGACCTTTATCTACCATCCCAGCCACGGCGGTCCCCACCCCGTGGTGCTCTACCTGATGGATGCTCCGAGCATCCGTCCTGCCCTCAAGGCGATGGCGGAACGCCTGGCCAGCGCCGGTTATTACGTGATGATGCCCTACCTGTTCTACCGGGGTGGGCCGTTCCGTGAGTTCGGGATGAGCGACGAGGACATGCACGACCGGCGCGAGCTCATGGGCACCATCAACCCCACCAACATTCTCGACGATGCCGACGCCCTGCTGGCCGTGGCCGCCGACGACGAAGCAGCGCAGAATGACGGCAAGGTCGGGGCCGTAGGGTTCTGCATGAGCGGAGGCCTGGTGGTTTCACTGGCCCGGGCCAAGCCCGAACGGGTGGCGGCGGTGGCCTCCATCCACGGCGCCTGGCTGGTCAAGGACACCCCCGATTCGCCCCACAAGGGTTTGGACACCGTGGCGGCCGAGGTCTACTTCGGGTGGGCCGACAACGACGCCACCGCTCCACCGGAGGATGTGCCGGTCATGCGTGAGGCCCTCGACGCCGCCGGGGTGAACTACACCATCGACTTCCTGACCGACGCCGTGCACGGCTACGCCCCGCCGGGATCGGAAAAGTACAACCGGGGGGCCTCCGAGCTGCACTGGGAACGGGTGCACTCCCTGTTCCGCCGCCACCTTTGGTAGGTGGGTCGGCTCAGTCGGCGAGGTCGGCTGAGGTCACTGGCCGGGTTGGGTACTGGTGGGCGTCCAGGAGTTGGCGGGTTCCCAGCGGCGATTCGAGCGTGACGGTGATCGGGTGCCACGGGTTGCTGGGGCACTCGGCACCACCTTGGACCGGGGCCACCAGCACGATGATGGTCACCGACTCGTCGGTCTCGGTGACCAAGGGGACGACCTCGCGGTCGACCGGGGCCTTACCGCTGGCGCAGTCCTGCTCGTTGATCAGAAGCGGCAGCTCGGTGGAGTCGGGGTCGAGTGGCTGCTCGGGGTCGGTGGCAACGGTGGCCGGTCCCAGCCCCAGAGCCCCGATCTCGACCCGGCAGCCACCCCAGCCGCTCGGGTGCCAGGACCCGTCCTGTCGCTCGAACCGGGCATCGGCCCACGACGGTTCGTCGCTCACCAGATTCTGACCAAACAGCACCAGCTGGTCGTCGGTGCGGGAGGCGATCGACCATTGGAAGTCGCGGTCGAAACCGCCGGCTTCGACCCCAGTCGGCCCGTTGACCAGTTCATCGATGGCGGCTTGGGCGTCGTCGTCCAACGGTGGAAACTCGTTGAGGTCGGGCGGGACTGAGCTGAACAGCACTGAGTCGCAGCGGGCCGTCAGCTGCAGCTCCGGGTCGGGGGCGACGGCGCTGGATGCCAGGGCCGTCTCGTAGTCGTCCAGCGAGCCGTTGATCACTTCGACGCCGGCCAGGGCGATGATGGGCACCACGCTGTTGGCGGCGGAGATCTGGTCGAGCTGCTCCCGAAACCCCTGATCGAACCGGGGGAGATCGATGGTGACCGTCCCCTCCCAGCCATCACGGGCGACACTGAAGCCGTCGAAACCGTAGCTGCTCGCCGCCTCGGCCACGGCCTGCTGAACGGTCTCCAGCACCTCGTCGGGATAGGGGAAGCCGCTGACCAGGCACACCTGGTCGGCGATACCGAACTCGTCGAGGAACGTCTCGGCCAACTCGCTGTCGTCGCCCGCAACCCCGAGGTGAAGCACCCCATCGTCGCTGTCCCACAGATCCACGTAGCCAGGGGGGCGCGCCGACGGGTCCTCGTACAGGGCGCCTAGCACGTCGTTCGGCGGTGAGCCCGCCATCTCCTGGTCGGGGCATCGGTTGGCGTAGTCGCGGACGCTGCTCTGCGGGATGGACTGCTGGTCGTCGATCACAAACACGCCGTTGACCAAGCGGCCCGACACCCACACCGTGCCGTCGGTCCCGGGCTCGATCGAGCCGTCGAACGGCAGGCACGGTCGCTGCCCACCGGGGCACAGGAGTTCGCCTTCGACCGGCCCGGCGATGCGCAGGGCCAAGCCGTCACCTTGGGTTGGTTGGGGCTGGAGCACCGATCCGGATCCGTCGCTGGTGGCGGAGTCGGACGGCCCGCCTGTTCCACACCCGGCGGCGAACAGAGCCAGCGCCAGTCCAAGTGCCCCCACGACCATCACCCTCTTCGTGGTGCGTCGAGTCACGATCACGGGATCGACCTTAGTTGGGGCCAGGCGGCCAGTGGGGCCGGGTGATCGGCGTTCGGGTGACGTTGGCAGGTCGGATCAGCATGATTGACAACAGTTGATAACAGCAGGACAATGGCCAGATGAGCCGGAACACCATGAGCTTTGCGCTCCCTGAGTCACTACGAAAGTACATTGACCAGCGAGTTGGTTCCGGTGGCTATGGCAACACAAGCGAGTATCTGCGCGACTTGATTCGGCGCGATAGGCAGGCCGAGGCTGCCCGTCGATTTCGTTTGTTGATCGCTGATGGGCTTGAGTCTGGCGAGGGTCGTGAGTCGACCGACGATGTCGTCGATGAGCTTCGTAGTCGCGCCTTTGGTTCTGAGGTGTGAGTGAGGCTCGGCTGCGTCCGCTGGCCGAGACCGATCTGGTTGAGCGGACCAGGCAATATCGGTCCGAGGCCGGGGACGAGATCGGTAGACGGTTTTTTGACACGGCGATCGAGTCCCTGAGAGTAGTCGAGCAGACGTCGGGTATTGGCTCGCTGCGAATCGGTGAGCTGTGCGGGGTGCCAGGTCTGCGCTCCCACCGGGTCACAGGATTCTCGTGCGGTTGGTTCTACTTTGAGCGAGTCGGCCATATCGATGTTGTTCGCTTTCTGGCTTATGCCCAGGACCTCGCAACGATCCTTGGCGGCGTCGACGAGGACTGGTGAGACGAGTGGGCCCCGCGGTTCCTGATTGGGCACATGCTTCCGGGCCGCGGGTCATTGGAGCGGGAGTGACCGTTGCAGAACCATTGCGTACACGGCGCAGGCCTCGACGAGGTTGTCGACGGGGACATGTTCGTCCGGAGCGTGCATGACCGCCAGCGGGCCGGGCCCGAGAGCCACAGCATCGATTCCGGCCCGGGTGTAGACCCTGGTCTCCAGGCATCCGGGGCACATCGCCAGCGGGGCGGCCCGCCCGCTGACGTCGGTGATTGCTGATTCGACGGTTTTGATGAGCGCTGCATCGATGGCGGTGTGCGCTGGGTCGACCTCCTGGAGGATCTCATAGGTCAGCGGGTGGGTTTGAGCCAGGTCATCGAGGCGCTGGAGGAGCTCGGCCTTGACGCTTTGGTAGTCTTCGTCGGGGTTTGGGCGGCGGTCGATGGTGAACTGGAACGAGTCCGGGACGATGTTGAAGTTGGTGCCGCCCCCGGATGTTCCGCCGATGAGCATGATGGATCGCCGTGCCGCTTCTGGTTCGATGCGGAGCTCGGTCACGTGCTCGGAGACCTCCTCGGCCATCAAGATCAGCTCACCGACCACCTGGTGAGCGGCAAGGAAGGCGTTGCTCCCGGTGTAGTGCAGGCCAACGTGAGCGGGCTGCCCGCTGACGGTCACTTCAACCGTGAACGCGGCCCGGGCTGCGTACCAGATGGTCGGAAAGCTTGGTTCGGCGACGATGGCTCCGGCTGAGGGGGTCGAGTCGATAACGCCGAGTTCTTCGAGACGTTCCGAGCCGTTGACGCCACCCGTCTCTTCATCGGGAACAAAAACGAGTTTGATCCGGCCACCGCCACCAAGCTCGCGATGGATCACCGCAGCGAGAAGCAGGGCGACGAGTCCGCCTTTCATGTCGGCTGTGCCCCGGCCCGACAACACGCCATCGACCTCAACCGCAGTGAGCTGGTCGGCTGAAAACACCGGGACCACGTCGTAGTGGCCATGCAGGTACATGACCGGGCCCGTCGACCCGACCGTTGCGACGATGACCCGGTGATCACCACCGGTGGTGGAGCTGTCGATCAACTCGAACGGGATGTCGAAGCTGGTGAGCTGAGCGCAGATCCAATCCTGGCACGCAACCAGATCGGTACCCGGTGGGTTCACGGTCGGAAAGGTCACGAACTCGGTCGTGAGCCGGACAAGTTCGCGGCGGAGGCTCTCGGCCCTGCTCACGATCTCATCGACGGCCGCTGCCGGGTCGTTGGTGTTCGATCGGGTCGAGAACGGCATGGATCGACACTACGTGCTGACAGGGCCATCGGATCTTTCCTGGTTCCGGCTCCGACGGCCTCACTGGAATCAGCGCGACTCTGATGGTCGACGATGAACGAGGTCGGCTCGGCTGAAGGTTGTGGCGCAGTGATAACTTTTGGCGGTGACAAGTTCGGGTCGGGTTTCGGGGGATTGCCATGTGGGTGGGATCGTCGTTCGCCGCTATGAGTCGAGCGATGCCGAGGCCTGCTGCCGTGTGGTCAACTCGGCGGTCGTCGATATGGATGGCCTCAACGACGCGGCGCGTCGCCACATCGTGGCGAGCAACACACCGAAGCAGCTCGGTGGGGATTTGGCATCGTGGGTCTCGTTTGTGGCGGAGGTCGACGGGAGCGGCATCGTTGGCGTTGGGGCCCTCGATGGTGGCGAAGCCAAGCGGGTGTACGTCGCCCCCGGGACGAGCGGTCGTGGGGTTGGTCGCGCCTTGATCGAGACGCTCGAGGCCGAAGCAGCGCGCAGGGGGATTGATGTGGTCGTACTCGATGCGTCACCGTCGTCGGTTGCCTTCTACGAAACGCTTGGCTATGCCGCCCATGACGGTGCTGGGTTCTCGATCGGTGAAGCCGAGTTCAGGTTCGTCAAGATGTCGAAAGCCTTGGCCGTCAGCGGCCCGATCGATAGCGACAAAGACTCATGACCAACAGCGGCTCCGACGGGGGGACCGCAACCGGGCAGGTCCCGGCTGGAACAGCTCCCGCCGTAGCAGAGATGTTCGCCGGCTACCCCGATGCGGTGCGAGTCAGGCTGCTGGTGCTGCGTCAACTCATCCTCGAAACCGCTGACGGGCTTGAGGGAGTCGGGGCGATCGAGGAGACCCTCAAGTGGGGCCAGCCCAGCTACCTGACCAGCGTGACGGGGGCAGGCAGCACAATCCGAATCGCCCCGACGGGCCAGGGCTCGGTGCATGACTACGGTATGTACTTCATCTGCCGCACCGACCTCGTTACCCGTTTCCGCGCCTTGTTTGGTGATGTGTTCACCTACGACAAGAACCGGGCCCTACTGTTTAACGTTGACGAAGCCCTGCCAACAAACGAACTCCGCGAATGCGTGGCCATGGCCCTGACGTATCATCTGCCCAGGCATGGTCGTCGATAGATGGTCGCAGCGTGGCGATAGGACGCTGACTGCCAGTCGTGGCCGACTCCTCCGGGCAAGGTCACTCAGCGCATGTGATCAGCGGTGTGGGCCGACTGGCGCACCAGCGATCTTGCCGAGGCCCTCGACGTGTCGCCCCGGACCATCCTGCGGGATCTCGATCGGCTCAGCGATCGGGGGTTTGAGATATCGGCGATGTCAGGACCTGGTGGCGGCGTGCATCTCGAACCCACCTCGGTGCTGGTGACTTCACAGCTCACAGTCGAGGACGTCGTTGCCCTACGAACGGGCCCGCCAGCTTCAGGCCCTGATGATGCGCATCATGATCGGCAACCCGTCACCAGCGTCGGTACAACGCGAGGGAAGAGTCAGCCCCCTCCTGGCTCGTCTGTTCGAGACGGCGTTCAGCGAGGAACGTCTGCTGGCATTCAGCTACCGCGATCGTGAGGGGAACGAGTCACGTCGTGTGGTCGAGCCTCGTGGTCTGCTGGTGCGAGCGCCAATCTGGTACGTGATCGCCTGGGACACCGCCGTTGACGAGCCCCGACTTTTCCGAGCCGATCGGATCCGCTCGCCACCCGTCATGGCCCAAGAATTTGTACCCCGCCCCCACGAACTCGTCAGAGGTATGTGCCCCGATGCGTGCCCAGCGGCGCCTCCGGGCAGTGCGCTCCCGCGTTCCTCGGGCTTTGGGTGACATACTCCGTTGGTGGACACCGGCGACGTGGAGCGGGCAGTGGCTGCGGTGACTTCGGCTGCCGCCGCCCTGGGTCTGCCCACTGACGACGTGGCCATCATGCACAACTCGAACAAGCTGGCGCTACGTCTTCTGCCCTGTGACGTATTCGCCCGAGTCGCACCGGCAGACAAAGAGGTCGCTGCCGCCTTCGAGGTTGAGCTGGCCCAGCAGCTCGCCGCCGCCGGGGCCCCGGCGGCGGCTCTGGAGGCCAGGGTCGAACCGCTTGTTCACCAGTGCGATGGCTTCGCCGTCACGTTGTGGACCCACTACGAGCGAAGGTCCCCTGAGCAGCTCCCACCCGCCGACTTTGCCCACGCCCTCGAGCGACTCCATGGCGCAATGCGCACCGTCGACCTGGCGACATCACACGTCACCGACCGGATCGAGGAAGCGCAGCGCCTGGTGACGAACCGTGATCGAACACCTGCCCTCGGCACCGCAGGGCGTGAACTTCTGCTCGACACGTTGAACAGTGCCCGCGAGAGGCTCGAACGCAGCGGCGCGGTTGAGCAGGTACTGCACGGTGAGCCTCATCCGGGGAACGTCCTCAACACCGCCGGTGGGCCGCGCTTCATCGACCTCGAAACCTGCTGCCGTGGCCCCGTTGAGTTTGATGTGGCGCACGTGCCCGAGGACGTAAGCCGGCACTACTTGGGGATCGATCAGGATCTCCTCGGCGAGTGTCGACGATTGGTGCTGGCGATGGTCGCCGCGTGGCGGTGGGACACTGACGACGAGTTCCCCGACGGCCTCCGCCACGGCCGAGGCATTCTCGCCCTGCTCCGCCACGGCCCACCCTGGCCAACACTCGGAGCGCTCACCAGCCCATGACGGACGGACCATTCGGCCGCGCCGACGCCTGAGCGGAGGTAGCAGTACCGCTCTTGCCCCAGCACTTCGGACCTGGGAGTCTGATGGATGTGATCACCCAGACGCTCGACATCTCTGCTGACGATTTCGCTTCCGGCACCGGCTGGGCCATCAAACCCGAAGGTGCGTGCAAGGGCGAAGTGTGTGTCCCGCTTCCCGATGGTTACTCGGCCGCTCACGCAGCAGATCGACTGGGAATGGCAATCGTCACCGATGACGCCTCGGGGCTGTTGGCCTTGGGCCCTGAGTCGCTCAGCGGGCGAGCTCTGGTAACCGCTCAAGCCCCGGAAGTTGTCCTTCCGGATCTTGATGGGAACGAGTTCCGTTTCTCGTCACTGCGAGGGAAAAAGGTGGTTGTCGTTGCCTGGGCGCCCTATTGAGGCTGCCGCTACGACCTGCCAGGTTGGCAGGCACTGAGCGAAGAACTCGCACCCCTCGGCGTTGAGATCGTCACCGTCTCCCTTGAGCTGAGCGAACCGGAGGTATCACGCCCGTTCATCGAGGCGGCAAACCCGACCCACCCCTCTTTACTCGACCCCAAGCACCAACTCGATTCGCTCTTTGGTGTTGTCAATATTCCGAACATCATCTGGATCGACGAAGCGGGTGTGATCGTGCGTCCGCCTGAGCCAGGATGGCCACCCGGCGACGACTATCCAGATTGGCTTCGTGCTTTCCTTGATGAACGCGACGCGGCCACCAAAAAGAAGGCGGCCGAAATCGAGCAGGACAACCCCGAACTGGCAGCCCGTATGTGCGGCGGTCAGGACCGCGAGTCCTATCCCGATGCCATTCGAGATTGGGCGCAGAAAGGTTCCGAGAGTGCGTTTGCGATGACGCCGGCTCAGGTTCTGGACGCATCGACAGACCGCGGGGTCGACAAGAGCGAAGGTGCCGCCCACTTCGAACTCGCCAACCACCTTTGGACCACTGGTGCGCGCGAGAGCGCCATCAGACACTTCAACCAAGCCCACCGGCTCCAGCCCGACAACTGGACCTACAAGCGCCAAGCATGGTCGCTCGTTGGCAACGAGAACGCAGGCGGAGGCGAGTTGGGGCGATTCAACCAGGGTCCGCTTCCCGGTGCCGAAGCGGATTGGCCATTTGCCGGAAACTTCGCCTCCGAGACATCCGAAACTCCAGCAGGCGACTACTACCCCAACACCATGTAATCCTCAACCGGCGTCCACTCACGCCACGTTCTCGTCACTCTCGGGGCAACTGCGGGTCAAGGTCGCTGCGGGCGTCACCGGTTTCGAGATTGGCTGCCAGCGCTTCGGCCACCACCCAGCACGACGAGATCAACATCATCGCCCCTGGGGGACTTGCGGACCTCTTCGAGTTGCGGGTTCGGCCCAACATCGCGACACCCACCTCGGCCGGGGTCTATCGAGATCGCATGGCCTCGAAGGGTTGGCAGGAGCGGTGGCCGCTGCTCACCATTGAAAGCCTCGCTGGCGGCCCTCTTGGGTAAGGGGTCGAGCCTCGTCAGCTTGGCCCGTAGTACCTGGACCTGGTCGCAACGCCCTTGTCGGCCCCCTGGGCGAAGCGACTGCTACATGAGCGAGGATGCAGTACGCTTATCTCGAACCACTCCTCAAAGCCAAGCGGACTTGACCCAGTCGACGTCAGCCTTGGTGGCCGGAGTGCCATCGGCCTTCGCCCGCGACGCGAACGACACGACTGCCACCCTCGTCGGCGCCGATGATTACTCAATTCGCTCAAGACAAGTTTCTCGACGCTTCTGCGTTCGAGAGGCCCCACTCCGGCATACGTCTGTCATACGTGTATGCTTGACGTGTGACTTCCGATATTGAGGACAAGCCGAAGCGTAAGGCAATGTTTCTTGGGCCCTCTGCACTGGCCAACCTGCGAAAAACTGCAGCCCGTCGACGGACTGAACGCCAAGCCATGGAAGATGCGCTCGAGTTGTTGGCACAGCGAGACGCACAGTTGGACGCTCTGGGCGAATTCATCGAATGGACCACCGCTGAATGGGGAGAACCTAGCGCGGAGGCCAAAGCCAGAGCTGACGAGATCTGGTCCAACCAATGATTCTTGACGCTGGTGTCTTCATCGCCCTTGACAACAGTTCACAGCGCGAAGTGGTCCAAGCTTTGGTTCGGAAGATGGTGGCAGAAGGTGTTGTGCCTGCGACCAACGATGCAGCCCTGGCCCAAGCCTGGCGAGACCCGGCGAAACAGGTGTCAATGACCATGCTCCTGAAAGCCGTAACCGTCTATCCGTTCGGCAATCCTCGTGCTATCGGTCAGCGATGTGCTCTGAGCGGCACCAGTGATGTAGTAGACGCCAGCCTGGCCGTGCTTTCCGATCGTCTCGGTGACACCATTCTGACTACTGGCCCCCACGACATGGCCGTGCTGGGGGCCGACTTCGAAGCCCTGTGACCTGCTGTGCGAGCGGATCGATGGCCGCCTGGGCCAGTAGCGATCCCGCACCCGGAAGCCGCCCGGCCAGGCGTGTCGCCAGGTATTGAAGACATCCCCAGCCGTCGACCAGGTCAGATCTGTGCGGCTCAGCTCTCACCATTGAAAGCCCGGTCGACGGCCTCTTGGGCGACGGGTAGGCGGAGGGACGCTCCCGCGGGAGCGTCCAGCAGTGCCTCGGGATGTGGCTGTTGTGCCCGGCGGCGTAGCATCAAGTCCGGCCACCTCGGCGTGGCCGTTCATCTGAAGAGCCATTCATTCGAAGAAAGGCCCAAAGCCGTGTTTGAGCAGTATCGCCACGACCTCGTCCCCAAAATTCGGGAGGCCTTCTTCAACCCGTGGTTCGAGTCGGTGGCGGTGGCCCAACGGCGGGCCCAGCGGCGGTTGCCGAAGTCTGTCTACGGGGCTGTGATCGGGGGCGCCGAACGGGGCCTCTCCCTGGATGACAACTTGGCGGCGTTCGACCAGATCCAGGTACGGCCGGTGACCGCAGGTCAGGCCCCCCAACGAGACCTGTCGTGTGAGGTCATGGGCCAGTCGTTGTCGATGCCGGTGCTGATCTCCCCCACCGGGGTGCAGGCCGTGCATCCCGAGGGTGAGGTGGCGGTGGGCCGGGCCGTTGCCGCCCGGGGAATCGCCATGGGGCTCAGTTCCTTCGCCTCCAAACCGGTGGAGGAAGTCCTGGCCGTCAATCCCGCCACCTTCTTCCAGATCTATTGGGCCGGCGATCGCGATTCGATCCTCAAACGCCTGGAACGGGCCCGGGCCGCGGGTGTCGCCGGCCTGATCGTCACCCTCGACTGGTCGTTCGTGCACAGCCGAGATTGGGGTAGCCCGTCCATCCCCCAGGAACTCGACCTGCTCACCATGATCAAACATGCGCCCGACGTGGCACGGCGGCCCATATGGCTGAAGGCTTGGCTGCAGGCCGGACACCTCCCCACCCTCGGGGTTCCGAGTTTCGCTGTTGATGACGGTCCGGTGCCCGGGTTCTTCGAGGCCTACGGCACCTGGATGGGAACCCCGCCCGCCACCTGGGACGACATCGCCTGGTTGCGGGATCAGTGGGACGGCCCGTTCATGGTCAAGGGCATCGGCCGGGCCGACGAGGCCCGCCGGGCTGTCGACTCCGGCGCCACCGCCATCTCGGTGTCCAACCACGGAGGCAACAATCTCGACGGGGCCCCCGCCCCCATCCGGGTCCTGCCCGAGGTGGTGGCCGCTGTCGGTGACCAAGTGGAGGTGGTGATGGACGGCGGGATCCGCCGCGGCAGCGACGTGGTCAAGGCCGTGGCCCTTGGCGCCCGGGCCGTGATGATCGGTCGGGCCTACCTGTGGGGTTTGGCCGTCAACGGTCAGGCCGGGGTGGAGAACGTGCTCGACGTGCTCCGCATGGGCATCGACTCCACCGTCATGGGATTGGGCAAGGCCTCGATCAGTGAGCTGTCACCCGACGACCTGGTCATACCCGAGGGTTTCAGCCCGCCCGCACCGTCGGGTAGCTGACCCCGCACTTCGCTGCTAGCGGCGTTCGAGTCGGTTTCCGGCGACGAAGGTGTACTCGGGGAGATTGGCGATAACAAAGGCGATCCCGTCGGGAGAGTCGTCACAGGGCGGCAGAACTCATGCGATGCATCGCCCCATGTTGGCCGGAGGTGGATCAACCGGGGTGCTAGGGGGCAATTCTGGGTCAGAAGACCCACTCATGCCGCCGTCGCGCCTGCCGACAGGGCCAGTACCAACAATAGCGAGGACGTCGATGTCAAACCCAATGCTACGAGAAGACCAACGGTCCCCCGGACGATGGCGCCCCCGGACCGCGATCTTTGTTGCCACGGCCATGGCCGCCGCCACTCTGCTCGCCGGTCCGGTAGCGGCAGGCGGCAGCCAGCAAGGACAGCCCGCGGTCGAGATCAACCCGGGAGGTGGGACCGAGACCGATGGGTCCGACGGCCTCCGGGTGGTCATCAACGCCGACATCGGGTTCGGTGTCGCCAGCGGCTCAGAGCAGTTATTCTACCAGAACACCGGACAGTTCACCGCTGGCGGTAGCGCCCCGATGTTGAACATCGGTGGCACGCTCTACGGTGAAGCGGGTGCGGCCTACCCAACGGGCACCTCATGGGACAGTCTGGAGATTGTCTCCACCACTGGTAGCACGACGACCAGTGCGGGAACCGATGAGGGCTCCGGCTCTGCTCATCTGCGGTACACCATCAACCATGGTGGCCGGGCCTATGTCGTTGACCGCACGGTGAGCTATGTCCACCCCAACAACTTCGTGACTGAGCAGTACCAGTTCACCATCCCGGCCGGTAACACCGAAATGGTCAAGTACTACCTCGGTGGCGACTCCGCCCCTGGCAATGTCGACAAGGGCGTCGGGGTCATGATTACCGAACCGGTGCGGGCCGTGTACTCGGTCAACCCGAACACCGAAATCCAGATCGTGTTCAGCGAGGCTCCAGGGAGTGCTCCCTTCGATGGAGCCAATGCCATCACTTACTCTCAGAAATACGCTGATATCTGGGCCGGGGGCGACATTGGATTCGAGATTGACGCAAATATCCACGATGCCGGGATCATGGTGCAGTGGACCCTTGGGTCCGAGCCCGGTACCTACGATCGCAGCCTTACCCAAGGGGTCAGTAGACGGGGGGCGTCGCTGACTGCCGCCCTGCGTGACTCGAGTGTCAACGCCGGTACTCCGGTTCTGCTCGACCTGTCCATTCTGAACACGGGCAGCAGCCAGGAAACCGGCCTCGGTTACACCTTTGAGCTACCAGTCGGGCTTGAGATCGCCGCCGGCACGCCGGAGAACAACTGTGGGGGAACCCTCACCGGTGTGGTCGGAAGCTCGACTATCACGTTGAGTGGAGCCTCGGTCACGGCTGCCGCCAACTGCGTGAGCAGTATTCCCGTCGTTGCCGGCAACGGCGGTGACTATGAGATCACGGCGGCCGCGGTGACCAACATCAGTAGTTCGATGTACAACACTGTCGGCGCCTCGACCGTCACCGTTGTCGGCCCCACGGTCGCAGCGGAAACCGGGTTCTGTCCCGGTCTGCACGGTTGGGACGTTGTTGCCGACCAGGTTGAGCGCCTCTACCAGGCTTCGCTCGGTCGCAGCGCCGACGATGATGGCATCCTCTACTGGACGCAGGCCCGCCTGTCGGGCATGTCGGCTCGTGAGCTCTCGACCTTGCTGCTTGGTTCCGAGGAGCGTTTGGCCCAGTTCGCCGATCTGAGCGATGAAGATTTTGTTGACCAACTCTACGTCGACATTCTGGATCGTGCCGCCGACGACGAGGGCCGGGCCCACTGGGTTGCGCAACTCGGCAACGGTTGGACCCGGGGCGACATCGTGCTGTTCTTCAGCGACTCGGTTGAGAACGCCGACCGCACCGACACCCGGGCCCCGATGACCGACAACGAGGCCCTGACCTGCCGTCTGTACCGCACGGTCCTCGACCGTTCGCCTGGGGATGGTGGCTTTGGCTACTGGGTTGGGCTGCTCGACAATGGCCAGACACCGGCTCAGGTGGCGGCCGCCATGTTGGTCACCGCCGAGGTCCAGAACCTGGATCTGAGCGACGACGCCGACTTCATCGACCACGTCTACCGTAACGGCGCCCTCCAGCGCTCAGCGGACGAGGGTGGCCGCGGATTCTGGTCCGCCCAGGCCGAGGCCAATGGTCGAGGCTGGGTTGTCAGCCAGGTCGCCAACGCTCTGGAACAACTGGTGCGCTAGGCGCCATCTCGTCCGACGCCCAGGTCAACCGACCATTGGTGCCGGACATGATCACAGCAAACCGACGGCGAAGTCCGGCCCCGCTACTACAAGGGGCCGGACTTCGCCGTTTGCGCAGCTCCGCCGCCCGCCTGCGGTGATCCGGTGGCGGAATCCGGATGTAGGGTGAGACGGTGTCCGGTCGAACGAACGCCGTGACGTTGGGCGGGGCCAGGGCCTGGGTTCGACGTATGACCGGCGAAGCGATCCGCGCCGGGT
>Ga0316192_10001502_pt1 | contig 17144 bp, 12 predicted proteins | sample MerIslwburrow_MG_FD_204931 | JGI IMG/M metagenome (GOLD analysis project Ga0316192, IMG submission 204931) | Coastal sediment microbial communities from Maine, United States - Merrow Island worm burrow | ecosystem: Environmental > Aquatic > Marine > Coastal > Sediment | place: USA: Maine...
CAGCTCGCTGTCGGCCGGGATCAGGCCGTTTTCCACGCCCTTGGCGCGCACCGCGGCGAGGTCGATGCCAACGCCGTCGTCGATGACGCGAATGAGAATGTCGCCGCCGTCCACCGCGAGGCGGATATCGATGCGGCCCATCTCCGGCTTGTCACTGTTGGCGCGCGCCTGCGGCGCCTCCAGACCGTGCGAGACGGCGTTGCGCAGGACGTGCTCCAACGGCGCGATGATGCGTTCCTGCACCGAGCGGTCGATCTCGTTTTCGCCACCGGTGATCGCCAGGCGCGCCTTCTTACCCAGACTCTGCGCGGTCTGGCGCACCACGCGACGCAGGCGCGCCTCGATGCCGTCGAAGCGCACCATGCGGGTGCGCATCAGGCCTTCCTGCAGGTCGGTGCTGACGCGCGACTGCTGCAGCAGCAGGGTCTCGGAATCGCGGGTCAGATCGCCCAGCGAGCCCTTGATGTTCTCGAGGTCGGCGAGAGATTCGGAGAGGCGCCGCGACAGCTCCTGGATGCGCGAGTAGCGATCCATCTCCAGCGGGTCGAAGTCGGCGCGACGGTCATCTTGCTCGTTCTTGTAGCTGTAGAGGATCTGTGCCTCGGTCTCCTGCTCCATCTGCCGCAGCTGATCGCGCAGGCGCACCACCGTCTGATCGAATTCCGTCAGGTTGAAGCGGTAGTCGCCGAGCTGCTGGCCGAGGCGCGCATGGTAGATGTTCACCTCGCCGGCGTAATTGACCAGGTTGTCGAGCAGCTCGGAGCGCACGCGGACCTGCTCGGACAGGCTCCTCTCGGCGCGCGGTGCGCGATGCCCGGCGTCGGCCTCGGCGGGCGACAGCTGCTGTATGGCCGGTTTTTCGGCCGGGCGTTCCGGTGCAGTCGGCGGTGCGGTGCTCACAGCATCGCTGGCGCCGCCCTTTGCCGACGGCTCGGCGCCCGTGTCGCCACCACCCTGCGGCGGAGCGGTCGCGGAGTCGTTGCCGCGGGCGCGCAACGGCACCACAACGCCCGGGGTGCGGCCCCTCGGGGCGGGAGAGAGCTGCTCGTCGGCGGTTGTGGTTTGGCTATCCGCGCCCGTCTCTTCCGTCGGACGCGTCACTTCGATGTCTTGCGGCGCAGCCGTGTTGTCCTCGCTGGCAACCGCGGTTGCATCGTCCACACCCACAGCAGCGGCGTCCGCCGCCGGTGCGTCGCTGGCGTCGTCCGGCGTGTCGGCGCCTGCGGCGCCCGCTGCCTGTGCCGTGTCGTCGGAATGCTCTTCCGCCTCGGCACCGGTGGATTCGAGCAGCTCGGCGATCAGCCAGTCGAAGCGTGTCAGGGCGTCGTCGTTGCGTGCCTGATCGAGGTTCACGAGCAACGCGTCGACCACCTCCTGGACCAGATCGAGCAGTTCCTGATCGACGCTGGCGGCGGCATCGCCGAGACCCTGCAGGGCTGATTCGAAGGCGTGTGTCAGATCCGCCATGGAGATGTAGCGGGCCATCCGCGCGCCGCCCTTGAGGGTGTGCAACTGGCGCTGCAGAGCAGCCAGCGGCGCGCGTTCGCCGGGCGATTCACGCCACTGGGCGACCACCTGCTCGGCGGAGGCGAGGAGCTCGTCGGCCTCTTCGATGAAGATCTCACGCAGCTCGCGATCCTGCTCATCGGTGGACCCGCGGCCCTCGGTTTCCTGCGCGCGCTCCAGCTGCCGGGCGACTCGGTTGCCCAGCTCGGAGACCAGATTCGGCACCTCGCGGCCGTCGCCGAGCGCTGCCAACGCGAGAAAAATGGCGCTGGCGGCGGCGTTGATCAGGTCGCGCTCAGCGGGCTCGAACGCGCGGTCGCCGGCCTGGCGCTGCTTGGCCAGGTGCTCCAGTGGTCCGGCGATCGCCGCCACCTCGTCGACCCGCGCGGTCTGCGCGCTACCGTTGAGGGTGTGCAGGGCGCGCACCAGATCGCTGCCGGCGTAGAGCGTGTCGCCCTCGGCTTCGGCAAGACATTGTTTGAGCTGATTGACGTGGCTGTGTGCCTCACTCACGAAGATCTCGCGCAGCACCGGATCGACGCCATCATCGGTGGCTTCGGTGGCTTCGGTGGCTTCGGTGGCTTCGGTGGGTGCTGCTGGAGCCTCCTCGGAGACGTCGTCCTGCAGCTCGATGACGCTTGACCCGTCGGGCAGTTCCAGCTCGATCTCAATGGTTTCGACGTCGTCGGTGGCGGAAATATCGATCCCGGCGTGATCTTGCTCCGGCGGCGGCGGGGCGGCCTCTGCCGTTTCCCCGGGCGCCGTTTCGACGTCGATTTCGACCTCTGCCTCTGCGTGCGGCTGCTGCGCCGTGGCAGAGGACTCCGGCGTGGTTTCGGGAAGGAGCTGGGATTCGTCCGGAATCTCGGTTCCCGCTTGGGATTCGGTCCCGGACTCCGCCGCTGTCTGTGCAGCCAGCACCTCCCGCTCCTCGCGCTCGCGGTCGGCGAGCGTGGGTTCGCGCGGTGCCGCGGGGGCCGTGTGGGCATCTCCGGTGAGGTGATAGGCCCGGGCGATGACTTCGCCGATGCCGGGCAGTTCGCCAACCTGGCCGGAGAGCTGGCCGATCATCTGTGGCAGCAGGCTGGTGGCGTCTTCGAGCAGGGCAAAGATATCCTGGCCCGGTGTCACCGAGCCGCGGATGATCTGGTTGAGCATGTTTTCGATGGACCAGGCGAACTCGCCCATCAGCTCGGCGCCGACCAGCCGGCCGCTGCCCTTGAGGGTGTGAAATCCGCGGCGCACGCGGGTCAGAGCGGCTTCGTTGTCCGGCTGCGAGCGCCATTCAGGCAGCGTCTCGTGCAGGCTCTCCAGTACCTCTCCGGCTTCCTCGATAAAGATTTCGAGGATCTCGGTGTCGTAATCGGCTCCGAGGATAGGCGGCAGCGCGGGTGCGCTCTGGGCGTCTGTTGAGGGTTCGGACAGCCTCCCCTTATGTGCCGCGGTGCCATCGGCCGGCGCGTCGGCCGCGACGCGAGTATCCCGCGCGGATTCGCCTGCATCAGCGCCCGTGACAATTTCGACCTCGGTTCGGGAGGCTGCTTGGCCGTCGACCTCGTCGCGCAGTTCGATGGCCTCGACGGGGCCGCCTTCCAACGTCGGCGATCCGGCGTCGTAGGTCTCGGTGGAATCGAACTCTTCCTCGGCGAAGGCGCCGGCGTCGATGACATCGTCCACCGCCGCCAGAGTGCGCAGCTGGGCGAGCGCTTCGCGGCCCACTTCGAGCACGCCGCCGAGGTCATCGCGACCCTCGGCCACGGCCTCGATGTAGTAGTCGACGCTGGTCACCGCATCGGCAAACAGGTTCTGTTCGTAGCCATCGGGCGCGACCTCGCCTTTCACGTAGCGGTGCTCGACGTGCCCGGCCAGTTCGCGCACCAGCGGCAGCAGGTCATCCAGCGGCAGCATGTGCAGTACGCCGGCTACTTCTTGCAGCACCTGTGGCACCTGGCGGATCTGCCCGGCGTCGGGGCCGCCACCGGCGTATGCGATGAACGCCTCGCGGGTACGCGTCATGGCCTGGTGCAGTTCTTTCATCACCGTGCCGAGCAGCGGCTGGTACTCGCTCTCGGGTAGCTCGCGCAGGCCCTTGTGTTCGCCGTGGCGCGGCAGCAGGCTGGTCTGCGCGGCGATGTAATCGTCGAGTACGTGCTCGACGCGCAGCAGGGTGGCGGCGGTGTCCAGCAGCCCGGAGGCATCGCCCTGCGGGCCATTGGTGATGATCCGATGTAGCGCCGGCACCTGCGGCTCGATGAGCTGGCGAGCGTCGCTCATGCCGAGCATGCCGAGGGTATCGGCGACGCGCATCAGCAGGTCTTCCAGCGGTTCGAGGATGGCCACGTCACGATCCGCGCCGTGGACGTAGATCTCGATGCTGTCCTTGATCGCGGCGATGTCTTCGCGCACGCCCTGGCGGGCTACATGCAGCAACTCCAGGCTGGGCCCTTGGTGGGTGCGCCGGGCGTGTTCGAGTTCGTCCTCGCGGGGCAGCAGCTTGTCGAGGCCGAAGGCGGTGCGCACGGCGACCACCTTGCGTCCCTGGCTGGCGGACTGGGCGACCTGATAGAGCAGGTTGCGCAACATGTCCTGGGGCATGTGCTGGGCAATGTCATCCTCGCCGCGCTCGGAGACCACGCGCAGAGTGCGCTCGACCTGGCCGAGCAGCTGCTTGTTGGCGGTGCTCGGCTCGGCCTCGTCGTGGCGCAGGGCCTCGAGCAGTGCGCGGCAGATCTGCCAGATCTTGCGCGCGTTGCCGGTGTGCGAGGCGGCCTCGAACTTGGCGATGATGGCGTCCATGCCACGCAGGCTGTGGGCGCGTCCCTCGCTGTCCTGCTTGAAGAAACCGAGCAGGCTGCGCATGAACGGGGCGCGCAGCCGTTTGACCATGGTTTGCAGATCGGTGCCGATCTCGTGGGGGGCGAGCACCGCCGGATCGATGTGCAGGTCGGGTAGAAACAGTGCCGATTCGGGCAGCGGCGATTCGTCGCGGGCGACGCGCAGGCCATTGAGTAGCGGTAACAGCACCATCGGCACGTCGGGGCTGCCTGCCTGCACGCGGTCGAGGTAGTCGGGCAGCTGCAGCGCGGCGCGCATGAGCACTTCGAGGGCATCTTCGCGGTTCGCGAGATCCTCATCCGCGAGCGCTGCCGCCATGCGCTCCATCTCCTCGGTGAGCATCGCCGCGCCGTACAGCTCGACCATTCTCAGCGTGCCCTGCACCTGGCGCAGCACTGTGCGGATTTCGCGCAGATCGGCGTCGCCACCGCGGGGGGTTTCGACGTAGCTGACGATGTGCCGCTGCACTTCATCCAGCAGCGGTGCCAACTCGCGAAGCACCCACTTCACGGAATTGATTTCGGCGTTGGCGGTCGGCTTCATCCTGGCATTGCTCTGTGGGTTCGGGCGGTCTGTCCGCGCCGCGGTGGAGCGCGTCCCCGGGTGCGGGTGGCGGCGCTTAGCAGGCTGTTGAAATTCTACTCAGACGGTGCGATTGGGCGTTGTAACCGGGCTCAAAATGCTCATTTACTCCAGCAAATTGCACTTATTTCAGCCAATTCCGCCTTGTCTCGCACTCGTCTGAGCGAATTTCAACAGCCTGTTAGTTGGAGGCCATGCTCAGCGGAGCCTTGCCGCCACCGGCGGTCCTGTTCGGTATGCCCCTATCGCCGTCGGCGAGGCCGATGTCCAGCGCCTCATCGTCGTCCGGATCGTTGAGCACCAGAGGCTCGGCGTCGTCGGCCGCGGCGCTCCGTGCGCTCTCGGCGTCGGCCATCATCTCCTCGGGCAGCTTGAAGCCGGCGACGGTCTCGCGCAGCCCGGCGGACAGCTTGGTCAATTCGCCGATCGAGCTTGCGGTGCGCGTGGTGCCGTCGGCGGTCTGCACGGTGATATCGCGGATCACACTCATGTTGTTGGAGATGTTGTTGGCCACGCTGGCCTGTGCGCGAGCGTCGCTGGACATGCTCTGGATCAGCTCGGCGAGGCGCTGTGAGACGGATTCGATCTCGGCCAGCGATTCACCGGCGTTCTCCGCCAGCCCGGCACCGCTGACCACGCCCGCTGTACTCTGCTCCATTGAGGTGACAGCTTCGCTGGTGTCGGCCTGAATGGTTTTGACCAGCGCTTCCACCTGCTTGGTGGCGTCGGAGGCGCGTTCCGCGAGGCGCTGGACCTCGTCCGCGACCACTGCGAAGCCGCGGCCCGCCTCGCCGGCGGTGGATGCCTGAATGGCGGCATTCAATGCGAGGATGTTGGTGCGGTCGGCGATCTCGTTAATCAGCCCGATGATGTCGCCGATTTCCTGCGAGGACTCGCCAAGGCGCTTGATTCGTTTGGAGGTTTCCTGAATCTGCTCGCGGATGTTGTCCATGCCGCGAACGTTGGTACGCACCGCGTCGGCGCCCTTGGAGGCGATCTCCACCGACTGCAGGGCTACCGAGGCGGACTGCGACGCCGAATCGGAGATGCGGTTCATGGCCTCGGCCATGTCGGACACGGAGCCGGAGGCGGCGGCGATCTCGCGGGCCTGCAGCGTGGAGGCTTCGGCCAGGCGGGTCGCCGTGCTCTGCGTCTCGGTGGCCGCCTGGGTGACCTGCACGGCGGTGCGGTTGATGGTTGCCACCAGGTCGCGCAGGTAGTCGATGGCGTAGTTGACCGAGTCGGCGATGGCGCCGGTGATGTCCTCGGTCACCGTGGCGTGGGCTGTCAAGTCGCCGTCTGCCAGGTCGGTGATCTCGTCCAGCAGGCGCAGGATCGCGCGCTGGTTTCGGCTGTTCTGCTCGGTGGTGGTGGTGATGCGTTGCTGGGCGTCTTTCCACAGCAGGACGCCGATGATGCCCAGGGTGACGACCAGTGCGACACCGCCGGTGACACCGACCCAGAAGAGGATGTCCAGTCGGCGCCCGGATTTTTCGACCTTGTCGAGCAGCACGCTTGTGGTGTCGAGCAGGTCGGCGGCGATGCCGTCGACCTCGGCCGAGGCTTCGCGCAGGGAGAATAGATCGGGCGACAACGCCAGCACCTTGCCGACATCCTGGCTGAACTCACCGAAGGTGGTGGCGACCTGCTCCAAGGCCTCGCGTATCTCGGCATCGGCGACGCGCTCGATCTGCAGCAGGCGCGAGCCGTTGAGCAGACCGTCGAGCACGCGGCCGTAGAGTGCCGCATCGCGTCCGAACATGTCCGCGGCGGTGGCCGCGCCGGACTCGCCGGAGGTCACCCGCAGCAGGTTCTGCGAGACGCGCTGGATGAGCATCAGCTGGCGCGAGGCGACGTAGAGCTGCTCGCGGTCGGCCTCATTCTGCACCAGCAGGGTGACCACCTCATCGGACTGCGCCAGCAGCTGCGGCACCAGTTCGTTGAGCTCATCCACCAGGCTGTTCACCGATTTGGCCACCGATTGGCCATCGATGATCACCTGCAGGTTGTCGCGGGTGCGATCCCAACTGGCGGATACCGCCTCCACCGAGGGCTGCAGGTTGGCGTCCAGTGGTGGCAGGTTCTCCGTATCGCTGCCGCTGCGCAGGGTTTCCAGAGCGGTCTCGAAGCGCTCCACGAAAGACTGGATGCGGGCCAGCGATTCGGTGTTGCCCTGCGCCGCCTCGATGGCGTCGATGGCGATGCGCTGCGAGAGTAGCTGCTGCTCGGAAGCCAGCGCGAGGTAGCGGCTGTCATCGCGGTTTTTCAGGGCGCTGTAGATGAAGCTGCTGGCGGTCAGCAGCAGGCAGATGACCAGCACAATGGTCAAATCGAGGATAATCTTTCCCCGGTCTTGCTCCCTGGACAGGAAGCTCGCGCTCGGCGCCTTCATTGTACTTTCTCCCGATGACGTGGCAGCGGGACATCAGGCCCGCCAGCTGTGTTCAAACATCGCCGGTCCCCGGGAGTGCCCGCGGGATCCGACAGGGTTACTGCCCGATGCGCAGAAATTCCTCGCTCGCCGTCAGCGGCGAGAGTTGCAGGACCGGCCAGACCTGGCCGTGGCGACGGAATTCATAGGCCACGTATGGCGCCAGCGCGTCGGGCGCCAGTGCGGAGGCGGCGTGGCGCTCCTCCAGATAGAAGCGGCGCAGGCCCTGAACCTCGTCCACCTGCAGGCCGGCGTAGGCCTCGCCGTGGCCGCAGGTGAGCACGCGGGAATTGCGCCGCATGCCGCCCGTGGCGCCGGCCTGGCGCAGCGCATAGCTGCGCAGATCGCTGACCGGCAGCAGATTGCCGCGCACGTTGCCGATGCCGAGAAACCAGCTCTGCGTGCCCGGTACGCGGGTGCAGGGTGGCGGGTCGAGTATCTCGACCACCTCATCCATGCCGGCGATGAACTGTTGGTCGCCGACGATGAAGGCTACGCCCTGCCATTCCGGCAGCACCTCGCGCACCACCGGGTCGGCGGCGCGGCTGCGCAGCGCACGCTCCTGGTAGGTGGCGAGCAGGGCGAGTGGTGTGCGGGCGTCGGCCACGGTATGCGCTTCGCTCAGGAGGCCAGAGCGGCCTTCACGGTGGCCAGCAATTCGCCCTCGCGCACCGGTTTGACGATGTAATCCTTGGCGCCCTGGCGCATGCCCCACACTTTGTCGGTCTCCTGATCTTTGGTGGTGACGATGACCACCGGGATGGCGGCGGTTTCGCTGCCGCGGCTGAGCTGGCGCGTTGCCTGGAAGCCGTTCATCCCCGGCATTACCACGTCCATCAGAATCAGGTCGGGCTTCACCTCGCGGGCCCTGGCAACGCCCTCGTCGCCGCTGCTGGCGATCTCGACCTGATAGCCGTGGCGGCTGAGTATCGATTGAATGACGTGGATTTCGGTCGGCGAGTCGTCAACCACGAGAACGGTAGCCATCGATCAACTCCAAGTGGGTTTCTGTGTCCCGGGTAGTGGCATTCAGGGGATGCGCGTCGCGCTCAGGCACTGGCGGGTGCCACCGTGTCCTTGATAGCGTCGAGCAGGTCTTCGCGGGTGAAGGGTTTGGTCAGGTACCTCTCCGAGCCGACGATCCGGCCGCGGGCCTTGTCGAAAATGCTGTCCTTGCTCGATAACATGATGACCGGCGTATGGCGAAAGACGCTGTTGTGTTTGATCAGGGCGCAGGTCTGATAACCGTCCAGGCGTGGCATCATGATGTCGACGAAAATGATGTTCGGGCGCTGCTCTACGATCTTCGCCAGAGCTTCGAAGCCGTCGCCAGCGGTGACGACCTCACAACCTTCCTTGTTAAGCAGGTTCTGCGCCGACCTGCGGATGGTCTTGCTGTCGTCGATCACCATCACTTTAAGGTCCGCGAGATTCACTGTACTGTCCGCCACTGTCGCCGCTCTCTCCGCAAGTAGGATAGTAAGGTAATCAAGAGTGCGGTGGAGCGCGCCGTCACCGCACCTCGTCACTCGCCGCACGCGCCGTCACCGGAGCCCTGAGCGGCGCTGTGAAGGATTAGTCTACACGCAATCAACCACCCAAATAGTCACTGCCGAATCAAAAGGTTAATGCCGCTTGCCGGGAGGAATGGTCGAAGTGCGTCGATCTTTTGACGAGTATCTGGGAGAGGCATTCTAATCCTGCCCCCCGAAGCGACTAGCGATGGCATCACAAAAAACCCGGGGGCGCATTGGAACTGGATGTGCAGTCACATTTCCCACCCGGTTGGCAGTACCGCTGTACCCGCAGGTGACCATTGCTTAACCTTGGCGCCCGGAATTTCGGGAACCTGCCCATGAGCGTCAACCTCGGCATCGTGATGGACCCCATCGCGAACATCAAGCCCACCAAGGACAGCAGCTTTGCCATGCTGCTCGCTGCCCAGCGGCGCGGCTGGTCGCTGCGCTACATGTCCGCCACCGACCTCTACGCGCTCGATGGCCGCTGCCGCGCCAGCATGCGCCCATTGCGCGTCTGCGACAACAGCGAGGACTGGTTCATCCTGGGCGGCGCGGAAGATACCCCACTCGATGCATTGGATGCAGTATTGATGCGAGTCGATCCGCCCTTCAACATGGATTACATCTATGCTAGCTACCTGTTGGAGCTGGCCGAGGCTCGCGGCTGCCTGGTGGTCAACCGCCCGCAGAGCCTGCGCGACTGGAACGAGAAGCTGGCCACCGCCTGGTTTCCCGAACTCTGCCCGCCGACCCTGGTGAGCGCCGATCAGGCGCGCATCAAGGATTTCGTCGCGCGCCAGGGTGACGCGATCATCAAGCCGCTGGACGGCATGGGTGGCGCCTCCATCTTTCGCCTGCGCCCGGGCGACGCCAACCTCAATGTGGTGATCGAGACGCTCACCGACCACGGCCGTCGCCAGTGCATGACGCAACGCTACATCGCCGAGATCAGCGCCGGCGACAAGCGCGTGCTGCTGGTCGATGGCGAACCGGTGCCCTACGCCCTGGCGCGCATCCCGCAGGGCGGCGAGACGCGCGGCAATCTGGCCACCGGCGGGCGCGGCGAGGCCGTGGCTATCGGCGAGCGCGAGCGCAGGATATGCGCCGCGGTGGCGCCAGAACTGCACCGCCGCGGGCTACTGTTCGTCGGCCTGGACGTGATCGGCGAATACCTCACCGAGATCAACATCACCAGCCCCACCTGCATTCGCGAGCTGGATCGCGCCTGCGGTCTGGATATTGCCGGGCAGCTGATGGCGGCCATCGAACGGCGTCTTGAGCGGCGTCCCGCGGAGCTCTCCGATGAGCAATGAGGCGGCGATGGGCAAAGCGCGGGGCGGCCACTAGAATGGCCGGCCGATGACCGCCCTAGCGTCCAGCCCTGCCAGCGATACCGATCGCCTTGGCCTGACCCTGTTCCTCGCCGCCGCGCTGCACGGCGTGATCATCCTCGGCGTCAGCTTCGAGGCGCTGCTCGAAGAGCGCGACACGCCACCATCGCTGGAGGTCATCCTGGTGCAGCAGGAGAGCGCCGAGGCGCCCGAGCTGTCCGACTATCTGGCGCAGGCGGATAGCGCCGGCAGCGGTGACGTCGAGGAACGCCAGCGGCCGCAGACACCCTTTTCCAGCCAGGAGCAGGTGGCCACCGATGGCGTCGCCCCGGTGCCACTGGAGGCCGCGTCGCCCGAGCCTGCCGAGGCGGCGCAGGAAAAGGTCATATCGCGCCAGTTCGCCGAGGAAAAGGTCGCCGAGGCGCCGCAGCCGGAGTCGGTGGCGACGCCCAAGCCAAAGCTGTCGCCCAACGTCATCGAACAGAGCCTGGAAATCGCCCGCCTCTCGGCGCAGATCAGCGACGAACTCAACCGCTACGCCAAGCGCCCGCGCAAGGCATTTCTCAGCGCCGCCAGTGCCAAGCGCGCCAGCTATGCCGCCTACATGCACCAATGGGTGAGGAAGGTGGAGCGGGTCGGCAATCTCAATTACCCGGACGAGGCGCGGCGCAAACGCCTCGGTGGCAGCCTGCTGCTGGTGGTTGGCATCCGTCGCGACGGCAGCATCGCCGAAATGCGCATGCAGCGCTCCTCCGGCCATCAGGTGCTGGACGACGCGGCGCGGCGCATCGTCGAGTTGTCGGCGCCGTTCGCCCCCTTCGCTGGCGAGCTGGCGGAGAATGTCGACATCCTCTACATCACCCGCACCTGGGAATTTCTCAGCGATGCCGGGCTGACTTCGCACTGAGCCCGCCGCCCGCGGCGACATCGGCGGCGGCACAATTCCAGACCTTGGCGGGTGCGCGCTCGCGGCGGCGCGCCTACAATGCCCCCATGGATCTGACCAATCACTTTCTGCTCGCCATGCCGGCGTTGGCCGACCCCAACTTCGACCACACGCTGATCTACCTCTGCGAGCACAACGATAACGGCGCCATGGGTCTGGTGCTCAATCGCGCCATGGATCTGGAGTTGGGCGATATCCTCGACCAACTCGATATCGCCGATGCCGACGAGACGCTGATCCACCGCCCGGTGCTCTACGGCGGCCCGGTGGATCCGGAGCGCGGCTTCGTGCTGCATGCGCCCAGCGGCGATTGGCAGGCCAGTCTCGACACCGGCTTCGGCCTCGCCGTGACCAGCTCGCGCGACATCCTCGAAGCCATGGCCCGCAGCGAGGGGCCGGAAGCGGCGTTGATCCTGCTCGGCTACGCCGGTTGGGCGCCGGGGCAGCTGGAGCACGAGATGGCCGAAAATGCCTGGCTGAGCTGCCCGGCGGATCTGCAGGTGATCTTCCAGACGCCGCCGGAGCATAAGCTGGCCGCTGCCGCGGCGCGCATGGGCGTCGATCTCGGCACCATCGCCGCCGCACCCGGCCACGCCTGAGCCGGGCACCCGGGACGCCACCCTTGGCCCACTACCTTGCCTTCGACTTTGGCGAGCGGCGCATCGGCGTGGCCAGCGGCCAATCGCTGACCGCCACCGCCGCTCCGCTGACCACGCTGCATTCGCCGCAGGGCGCCATCGACTGGGCGGCGATCGGCGCGCTGATCGATGAGTGGCGGCCCGACGCGCTGGTGGTCGGCCTGCCGACCCACATGGATGGCAGCGAGATGCCGCTGACTGACCGCGCGCGGCGCTTCATGCGCCAGTTGCACGGCCGTTTCCGGTTGCCGGTACACGCCCAGGACGAGCGCCTCTCCTCGCGCGAGGCCGAGGCGCTGCTGCGCGAGCGCCGCGCCGGCGGCCAGCGCGGCAGGACGCGTAAGGGCGATGTGGATAAAATGGCCGCCGCACTGATCCTGCAGCGCTGGCTGGACGCCGCACCGGGCGCACTCGCGCGCGGCGACGGCGCGGACTGAGCACCGCCGCCCCTCCCTCGACAACCGGGATTCACACACATGCATAGCTTCGATACCGCCACCGTTGCCGATTGGCTGGCACGCATGGGCACCGAGCTGCTCGGCCAATTCGGCGCCAGCGCGCCGGAGGATGTGGGCATGATCGGCATCCACAGCGGCGGCGTGCGCGTCGCCAGCGCGCTGCACGATCAACTCGGCCTGTCGCTGCCGCTGGGCACGCTGAACATCAGCTTCTATCGCGACGACTTCAGCCGCATCGGCCTGCACCCGCAGGTGGCGCCCTCGCAGCTGCCCTTCACCGTCGAGGGGCGGACCATCGTGCTGGTCGACGATGTGCTCTACAGCGGGCGCACGGTGCGCGCTGCGCTCAACGAGATCTTCGACTACGGCCGCCCGGCACGGGTGCTGCTGGTGGTGCTGGTGGAGCGTGAGGGGCACGAGTTGCCGATCCGCGCGGACGTCGTCGGCACGCGCCTGGAGCTGGCCCCGGAGGAGCAGGTCAAGCTAGCGCCGGACGCGCTGTCGCTGAGTGTGCAGGATATCGCCGGGGAGCTGCCGTGAGTGCCACCAGGCTGGCCGCTGCGGCGATCCGCGATATTCAGCTCGACGGCGACGGCCGGCTGCGCCACTTCCTCGACGTCGACGGTCTCGACAGCGTGCTGCTCAGCGAGATCCTCGACAGCGCCGAGCACCTGCGCGGGGTCGCCGACCAGCAGGTGAAGAAGGTGCCGCTGCTGCGCGGCAAGACGGTGGTCAACCTGTTCTTCGAGAACAGCACGCGCACGCGCACCACCTTCGAGCTGGCGGCGAAGCGGCTGTCCGCCGACGTGCTCAACATGAACATCGCCACGTCGGCCACCACCAAGGGCGAATCGCTGCTCGACACCCTGCGCAACCTGCAGGCGATGCAGTGCGATATGTTCGTGGTGCGCCACGCCAGCAGCGGCGCGGCGCACTTCATCGCCCAGCACGTGGCGCCGCACATCAGCGTCATCAACGCCGGCGACGGCTGGCACGCGCATCCCACCCAGGCGATGCTCGACGTGTTCACCATCCGCCGCCACAAGGGCGACTTCGCGCCCCTCTCGGTGGCCATCGTCGGCGACATCCTGCACTCGCGGGTGGCGCGCTCGCAGATCCACGCGCTCAACGCGCTGGGCTGCGCCGAGGTGCGCGTGGTCGGCCCGCGCACCCTGCTGCCGCGTGATGTGGAATCCCTCGGCGTGCGCGTTTTTCACCGCATGGACGCCGGCCTCGAGGGCTGCGACGTGGTGATCATGCTGCGCCTGCAGCGCGAGCGCATGCAGGGCGCGCTGCTGCCCAGTGCGGATGAGTACTACAACGAATTCGGCCTGACCGCGAAGCGGCTGGCGCGCGCGCGGCCGGACGCCATCGTCATGCACCCCGGGCCGACCAACCGCGGCGTGGAGATCGAGGCCGGGGTGGCCGACGGGCCGCAGTCGGTGATCCTCGAACAGGTGACCAACGGCATCGCCGTGCGCATGGCGGTGATGTCGCTGTGCATGGGCAACGCGGCGCGCGGCGCGGAGCTGGGCGCGTGAGCCGGCTGACGATCCGCGGCGGGCGATTGCTCGACCCGGCCAGCGGGCGCGATGAGATCGCCGATCTGCACATCGCCGACGGGCAGATCGCCGCCATCGGTGCGCCGCCGGCGGGCTTCGACGCCGACGAGCACATCGAAGCCGACGGCCTGTGGGTGGCGCCGGGGCTGGTCGATCTGTGGGCGCGCCTCGGCGAGCCGGGCCACGAGCAGCGCGGCACCATTGCCAGCGAGTCGCGCGCCGCGGCGCTAGGTGGCATCACCACGCTGGCCTGCGCGCCGGATACCGATCCGGTGATCGACGAGACCGCAACGGTGGAGCTGATCCACCATCGCGCCGCCCAGGCGGGCTACGCCCGCGTGCACCCCATCGGCGCCCTGACCCGCGGGCTGGAGGGGCGCCAGCTGGCGGAGATCGCGACCCTGCGCGCCGCCGGCTGTGTGGCGATGAGCAATGCCGACACGCCGATCCGCGATACCCGGGTGCTGCGTCGCGCCATGGAGTACGCCGCTTCCTTCGCCATCCCGCTGCTGGTCAACCCGAAGGACGCCTTCCTCGCCGAGGGTGGCTGCGCTCACGAGGGGCCGGTGGCGACGAGACTCGGGCTGCCCGGCATCCCCGTGGCCGCCGAGGCGGTGGCTATGGCGCAGCGTCTGGAGCTGGTGGCGCAGAGTGGCGCGCGGGTGCATTTTTCCCGCTTGTCGTCGGCTCGTGGGGTCGATCTGCTGCGCCAGGCGCAGCGCGACGGCCTGCCGGTGAGCGGCGATGTGGCGATCCACAATCTGCACTTCACCGAGGCCGATCTGGCCGGCTACGACGCCCTGTGCCATGTGCTGCCGCCACTGCGCAGCGCGGCCGATCGCGATGCGCTGCGCGAGGCGGTGGCCGATGGCGTGCTGCTGGCGATCTGCTCGAACCACGCGCCGCTGGAGTCGGACGCCAAGCTGGCGCCCTTCCCGCAGACCGAGCCGGGGATTTCCGCGTTCGATGCCATGCTGCCGCTGTTGTTGCAGCTGGGCGAGGAGATGGGCTGGTCTCCGCTGCAGACGCTGCGCCCGGCGACCCGTGCGCCGGCGCAGTTGCTCGGCCTGGATGCGGGAACGCTGGCTGTGGGCGGTGCGGCCGATGTGCTGCTCATCGAGCCGCGCGCCGAGTGGATCTTCTCCCGCGCGGCGATGCACAGCCGCGGACGCAATAGTCCCTGCGAGGGGCGCAGCCTGCGCGGTCGGCTGCACCGCGTGTTGCTCGGCGGGCGCTCCCTGTGACGCGCCGTCCGTCGGGGGGTGCGCTAGCTGCGCCGCGGTTTGCCCGACAAGTCGCCGGAGGGCTGCTGCTGCTGTGAGGGCAGGGTAAGGTCGTCGAGGCTGTCGCTGCGCGACAGTGTGCTGGCGCCACCGCCGAAGTTGATCTGCCATTCCAGATCGGCGCGTGAGTCGGCGTATTCCAGGGCGATCTCCAGCTCGATGCGGTTCTCCTTGAACAGTGCGTAGAGCGACTGATCGAAGGTCTGCATGCCGTCGCGCGCGCCCTTGGCCATGACGTCCCTAATGCCGTGGATCTGCCCGTTGCGGATCAACTCGGCGACGTAGGGGCTCTTGATCATCACTTCGACCGCCGGAGCGCGGCCGCCGCGCCGCGACGGCAGCAGGCGCTGCGAGACGATGGCGTTGAGGTTCAGTGACAGATCCATGCGCACCTGATTCTGCGCATCGGGGGGGAACATGTTGAGAATGCGATCCATCGCCTGGTAGGCGTTCACCGCGTGCAGCGTGGTCAGGCACAGGTGGCCGGTGTCGGCGTAGCTGATCGCCGCCTCCATGGTGCGCCGATCTCGCACCTCGCCGATCATGATCACGTCCGGCGCCTCGCGCATGGCTTCGCGCAGGGCGTTCTCGTAGGACAGGGTGTCCAGCCCCACCTCGCGCTGACAGACGATGGACTTGCGGTGTTTGAAGGCGAACTCGATCGGGTCCTCGACGGTCAGCGTGTGGCCGCCGCGCTCGCGGTTGCGGTGGTCGATCATCGAGGCCAGCGTGGTCGATTTACCCGAGCCGGTGGCACCGACGACGAGAATCAGCCCCTTCTTGGCGAGTACCAGATCCTTGAGTACCGGCGGCAGGCCGAGTTCCTCGATCGGCGGGATGCTCGATTTGATGAAGCGCACCACCATCGAGACTTCGCCGCGCTGCAGGAAAACGTTCACCCGGAAGCGACCGAAAGGGTAGGCCAGGCCTAGGTTCATCTCCAGATAGCGATCGAAGCGGTTGCGCTGATCCGGGGTCATGATGTGCATGGCCAGATCGCGCACCGTACCGGGCGACAGCTTGCGCTTGCTGATCGCCTGGGTGTGCCCGTCTACCTTCATGTGCGGCGCTGCGCCGGTGGCGAAGTAGAGATCCGAGGCGTTGTTCTTCGCCATGTGTGCGAGGTAGCGCTCCATGTCCTGCATCTCGCCGGCGCGATCATTGACGGCGGGTTTTTCGGCGTCACTCATCGCCGCTCTCCTACTGGCCGAACATGCCGGTCTTTTCGTTGCCCTGCTCTACCTCAAGGTCGCCATCGTCGCCGTCGAGCAGGCGCGAGTGCTTGCTCTCCAGCTTGATGCGCAGGCGCAGGTCGTTGACCGAGTCGGCCTGGCGCAGACCCTCCTCAATGGTGATGGCGTCCTCTTCGATGAGGTCGAACAGCGCCTGATCGAAGGTCTGCATGCCGGCGGCGCGGGATTTGCGGATCAGCGATTTCATCTCGGTGATTTCGGCCTTCTGGATCAGATCGGCCATCAGCGGGGTGTTGATGAGGATCTCGAAGGCCGCGCGCCGCCCTTCGCCGGAGGGCACGCGCAGCAGGCGCTGCGAGATCACCGCGCGCAGGTTCAGGGAGAGATCGAGCAGCAGCTGCGGGCGGCGATCCTCGGGGAAGAAATTGATGATCCGATCCATGGCCTGGTTGGTGTTGTTGGCGTGCAGCGTGGCCAGGCAGAGGTGCCCGGTCTCGGCAAAGTTGATCGCATGCTCCATGGTTTCGCGTTCGCGCACCTCGCCGATCAGGATCACGTCCGGCGCCTGGCGCAGACTGTTCTTCAGCGCGATTTCGAAGCTGTCGGTGTCAGTGCCCACCTCGCGCTGGCTGATCAGGCAGCCCTTGTGCTGGTGGACGAACTCCACCGGATCCTCAATGGTGATGATATGCCCCTGGCTGTTCTCGTTGCGGTAGTCGAGCATCGAGGCCAGGGTGGTCGATTTGCCGGCGCCGGTGCCGCCGACCAGGATCACCAGTCCGCGTTTGGTCATGGCGATGTCGCTGAGCACGCTGGGCAGGCTCAGGTCGGCGAAGCTGGGGATGTCGTCGGAGATCAG
>Ga0316192_10001503_pt1 | contig 17139 bp, 15 predicted proteins | sample MerIslwburrow_MG_FD_204931 | JGI IMG/M metagenome (GOLD analysis project Ga0316192, IMG submission 204931) | Coastal sediment microbial communities from Maine, United States - Merrow Island worm burrow | ecosystem: Environmental > Aquatic > Marine > Coastal > Sediment | place: USA: Maine...
TGCAGAAGTGCAATGAGAAAAAGGGGCCCTGGGCCTGATCGTTCAGGAGCTGACCCGAACAGCTCAACATTGATGAAGGAGCCCCGGTATGACAATGGAACAACTGATCGCCATTCTGAACAAGCCGCTGCTGCAATTGGGGGGTGAATCGATCACTCTCGTGCAGCTCCTCAGTGTTCCTCTGGCGTTTTTGCTCATTCTGTTCCTGGCAGGCTGGATCGCACGAGCGGTCACCGGAAGAATGCGTGTCAAAGAAATCGACGCCAACCTGATCCAGATGGTCAAACGTGCCTATTGGGTAGTGGTGATTTCCGTTCTGTTTCTCACGGTTCTTGGAATGCTGAAAGTGCCACTCGCGGCGTTTGCCTTTCTCTCCGGGGCTGTCGCGATCGGCTTTGGTTTCGGCGCACAGAACATTATCAACAACTTCATCAGCGGTTGGATCATCATGGGCGAACGCCCGATTCGAATCGGTGACCTCATCGACGTCGACGGCACTTTGGGCAGGGTCGAAGCGATCAATACCCGGTCGACCCGGATCCGAAGAGTTGACGGTGTTCGCATCGTCATACCGAACAGCCACATGCTGGAAAGCAAGGTGATCAACTGGACACTGGTGGACAACGAGATCAGAACCTCCGTTCGTGTTGGAGTTGCGTATGGATCGCCGGTGCGAAAGGTCGCTGAGTTGATCGGGCAGGCTACGCGCGAGCAGGAGGATGTGCTGAACGATCCTGAGCCGAAGATCCTCTTCGAGGATTTCGGCGACAGTTCACTGGTTTTCGACGTGTTCTTCTTTACTCAGCTCAGACCAGGTGGCGACATCCGTGCGTTGCGCAGTGAGATTCGATTCCGCATCGATGAGCTATTTCGAGAGAACAACATCGTCATCGCCTTCCCGCAACGTGATGTGCACGTCGACGGGGAACTTCAGCTGATACCTGTCTCCAGTGAGGCTTCGGAGGCAACGTCCTGAAGGGCGCCAGGCGGTTTGGTGTCTCGACGACGAAGTCGACCTCCTCTCCACGGGTGGTTCGCCAGTAAAGAAGGTCTGCTCTGACAGGGAGCAGGGCGGCGAATGCCGCGAGATGTTGAAGCACGTAGGCTTCGAACAGCGACCCGAGCTGGGGAGAGGACTCCAAGCCGGCCGCTTCGCTGATCCCGCACAAGTAACACGCGAGCCCGCTGTCGCTGGGGTAGAGCTTGGTGTTCAGGGCAGACCGCAGCCGGGATGCCCGAAGTCGTGGAATATAGCCGAGACAATCGGCTTTCAAGTGGTGGATTTTCCACCGTCAAAGAGGATTTTGATCGATGCCCAGAACCCAGCACCCGCGGCGCGTCTTTGCGCCGCCGCCGGAGGCGAGACCAAAATGCAGAAACTAACTGCGGTGAATCGATGCGGGAGCCCGAGGCAGGATTTGATGTTGCGAGGCCGTTTACCGCCGGCGATGCCGCAGGCACACGCAACACGAATCCTGCCCCCAGTTTGAAGCAGCCGATGGCTGCTTCAATCGAACAACCAGCACAAGAAAAGCGCGGCGCCGATGCGCCGTGCTTGAAGTGCTGGTTGCGGGGGCAGGATTTGAACCTGCGACCTTCGAGATTGGTTTGGGACCGGGACATCATCGGTGACCCAATCTACCCCCAGCCCCTAAGCCGGATGTGATCAAGAGGGTGGCGAATGAATGAGAACGTGTCGCAGCCCCAATTGACGGCCAAGCCGCTATCTGGGCGACAAAATCCGATCTGATTCCCTGATAATATCTCAGGGGGTCCATCTAGGGACGCAAATTGGGCCGCAAATGCTGCCTCAACGGCAAGTAATAGCAGCTAAGTTATTGATTTTAAATGGTCGGGACGCGGAGATTTGAACTCCGGACTCCCTGAACCCCATTCAGGTGCGCTACCAGGCTGCGCTACGTCCCGACTCGTATCATTGATTGTGGGCTGAACTCAGCTTTCGGCTTTGAGTTCCTCGACGATTTCGGCGAGCTCCTTGCGGACCCCTCGAAGCGTCGCAAGGAGAGGTTGTACGTCGGCATGGGGGCCTTTGTCAACCTTGGGTGCGGTCTCTTTCTCGGGTGCGGGCTCGACCTTGGTTTTCCGTTTCGGTTTTGCGGCCTTCCGCTTGGGCTGCTTGGGCGCCGGCTTCTTGGATGTGGGAGGCTCCTGCGTCGCTTCATCGGCGAGGTCGAGCCTTCCCGATTCGACAAGGCTCTCGATCTCCCTGCGAGCCCCGGCGATGGTCAGTCCTTCATCAAAGAGCAGACGGCGGATCTCGAGGATGAGCGTCATCTGCGGCCGCGTGTAGAGGCGCTGACCGGTTTCGGTCGTTGTGGTCTCGAGCTGTTCGAACTCGGTGCCCCAGAAGCGAAGCATGTAAGGCTGGACGTTGGCCAGCTTGCAGACCTCGTTGAGCTTGAAGAACTCCTGGTCCTGGGGGAGCTCTATCTTCTCACTCATCCTCGTCCTCCGCCGGGGTCAAGGTCAGCCGAAGCTGGAGGGTCACCTTGCGGTTGCCGACCCACTGCCCCGGCACCGGCACCTCGAGATCGAGAGCCCGAACCTGTCCCATTTCGGCGATGGCCCCCGAGCCCTTGAGCTGTAGGTGGAGCTGATTGTCCTGCGCGGTCACGTTGATGGCGCTGCCTGCCGGCGCAACCCGGGCATCTTCCCGGGGAATCACCTCGGCGGCAACGGTCGGGACGTTGTCGTCGGCAAACGGGTCACCGATCCCGATGAAGATGGGCTGGCTTTTCTGGAGGGGATCCTGGGCCACCGGAGGGGGCGGCATCACCAGTTCGGGCGCGACGGGCTCCTCGACAACGGGCTCCTGGACAACGGGCTTTTCCGGGACGGGCTCTTCGAGGACTGGCTCTTCTGGGACGGGCTCCTCCTCGGGAGGTTCGTCGGCAGCCACCACGGCAAAATTAACCTCTGCAGCCTCCGGTTCGGCGAATATCGGCTCAGCAGCCGCGGCCGCGTCGAACGAGGCTTTGGCCCTGCCCGACACCACGGTCGGCTCTTCGTCGTCCCATGCTTCTTCAACGCCCTCAGGCGATTCAGGCTCGTCGGCTGAAATCACCGGCGGAGTGGTTTCCTCGCCACCGGTCACGGTGTCGGCCGGCATCGGCTCCTCGGGGGACGTAGGAACAACCGGCTCTACCTCGGCGTGTTCCTCGGTGAACACATCGACCGGATCGGGTTTCACATCCACGTCGGCGGAAAGAGACGCGAGCGCCTCACGGTCCTCGGATGCACCCAATGCCTGACGGACCTCTGCCCGGACCGCGTCTTCATCAGCCTCGCTCGCGGAGGTCGAGTCGGCGGGTTCATCGGCTGTCGGCGCGGGGGCGAAGGGCCCCGGAGCCTGGATGCGATCTTCATAGCGATCGCCGGCGGGTGGTGCGGCCGCCACCTCCGTTGGATCCTCCAACAAGGGAGCCGCCTCTTTCAAGGTATCGCCGGTGCTTTCTCTCCCGGGTTCGGGAAACCCTATCGCGTTGTCGACGAATGCCTTGACGGTGGGGACATCGGTCTCGAAGAGGTCTTCCATGCTCTCTTCGGGAATCTCCGGATGGAGGGTTTCGTCAACGATCTCGGGCTCCGACATCGTCTCGTCCGGCACCGCGGACTCGCTGGAATCAGCAGCCGGCATCACGTCCGCGCCGTCGCCGCCGGCGGCATCGTCGTCGGTCGTATCGGGTGAGAATCCCCCGGGTTCTTCAGTCTCTACCGGTTCGAACGCAGCCGTCGTGGCGTCTATCGCGGGAGCGAAGACCGGGGTCTCGTCTCCGAGTTCCGGGGCTTCGAAGGCCGGTTCGGGGGTGGCGGTCTCCTCACCCTCTTCCTCGTAGACCTTGGTGGCGATTTCATCTTCATCCTGGAAGGGGGTGAAACCTGAATCGGGTGCCGCTGTCCGGGTTTCGTCCGGGGCCGTCGGTTTCCCCATGGCGGCAAAATCCGGCACCACGGGAGGCGGTGCCGGGGCCTCGGGCTTCGGCGGCGGTTTGAATGCGGTGGGACCGGTCACCTGCATGGGTTGAGGCGCATGGGGACCGGAGGCGCTGGCCACCGGTTCGTACTTCTCACGCAGGTTTCGCATCACCAGCTTGACGATTCCTTCGAGGGTCTCCTGCACTCCGATGCCTTCGGTGGCGACCGCTTCGAAGAACGGAACCGAAAACACATTGAGGCTCTCATCGAGATCCTCGGTACTCAACAGATCCCGCAAATCTCGTTTGTTGAACTGCAGGGCATGGGGAAAGTCCTTGAGATCGATCCCCTGGAGCATGAGGTTCTCCTGGAGGTTCTCGTAGGACTCGACGTTGGAAGACTTCATGGTCCGCTGTGAGTCGGCAACAAAGACCACACCGTCGGCACCGCGAAGCACCAACTGCCTGGTTGAGTTGTAGTGGACCTGACCCGGAACAGTGTAGAGCTGAAGGGTCACATCCATCCCACGAATCGATCCGATATCGATGGGGAGCAGATCGAAGAAGATCGTCCTGTCGCCCTCGGTGGCGAGAGAGATCATCTTCCCTCGCTGACCACCTTCGAAGTGATCATGGATCCATTGCAGGTTCGTCGTCTTTCCGCACAGGCCCGGGCCGTAGTAAACGATCTTGGCATTGAGCTTGCGCAGCGCATAGTTGAAGAAGACCATTGGCGCCCCTAACTCTTTCGTCCTCTAATCATAACCCGAAATGGGACACCCTCCAAGGAGAACGCTTCGCGCAGGACGTTCTCCATGTAACGGGTCCATGAGAAGTGTGGTTTCTTATCGAGATTCGTAAACAACACAAAGTGCGGCGGCCGTGTGTGGACCTGGGTGCAGTAGTAGATTTTGGGCTGCCTCTTGCCCAGCGATGGTGGCGGGTTGCGGTTGAAGGCGTCCTTGACGACCCGGTTGAGATCCGAGGTCGAGATCTTGGCACCGTGCGCCCGATGGACCTGTCGCATGGTCGGGAAGAGCCGGTGCACCCCCTTGCCGGTGAGCGCCGAGAGAAAGACCTGCGGCGTCTGCCGCAGGAACTTGAGCTGTTGATCGATCTGGTCGCTCATTTCCTCCCGGGCCTGATCCCGATCGGTCACGAGATCCCACTTGTTGACGACCAACACCACTCCCCGGCCGGCCTCCCAGGCATAGCCGGCGACATGACCGTCCTGCCGGGTGATGCCCTCGACGGCGTCGACGAGGAGGAGACAGATCTGGGCGCGCTCGAGGTGGCGGCGGGCGACCACCACCGACAGGACCTCAGGGCCCTTGTCCGTGCGGCCCTTGCGCCTGATCCCGGCGGTGTCGACGAAACGGAACCGCGCACCGTCGACTTCACAGATCACATCCACCGCATCACGGGTGGTGCCGGGAACCTCGCTCACCAGCACCCGCGCGTCGCCGACCAATCGATTGACCAGAGACGACTTGCCGACGTTCGGGCGCCCGATGACGGCGACGTGGATTTCATCTTCGGGGAGGTCGCGATCCTCATCATCGACGATCTCGGCCTCCGGGAGGTGAATATCGAGCGCGTCCCACAGCTCCACGAGTCCGGTGCCGTGCTCTGCGGACACCGCGATCGGCTCGCCGAGGCCGAGGCGGAAGAACTCCTGCGCCTGAAGATCGACACCTTTGCGATCGGCCTTGTTGACCGCCGGCACCACCGGCACGCCGAGGGCCCGCAGATACTCGGCGATCTCTCGATCCTCGGGGATCAGACCGTGGTCGCCATCGAGGAGCAGGAGGACCACATCGCCACCTTTTATGGCGACCTCGGCCTGACTTCGAATCATGGGAACAAAGCGATCTTCGTCTTCGAGCAGCAGGCCGCCGGTGTCGACGACCGTCACCTGGCCACCACCCGGCCTCTCCGCCTCTCCGATGATCCGATCACGGGTCACCCCCGGCAGATCATGGACCAGCGCCCGCCGGCTCCTGGTCAGCCGGTTGAAGAGGGTCGATTTGCCCACGTTGGGCCGGCCGACGATGACGATGATGGGTTGGACGCTCACGCGTCATCACCCCCGTCGTCGATCTCCGAGCCGGTCTCACGGTCGACGATGTGGCGACCGATCACCTGCCAATCACCCTCGATGTTACGGAGCTGGATCAAGGTGGTCTGGACCGAACCATCGGTGCGGCCCTTCTCGCGACCGGTCAGGGCATCGAATCGAACGAGGTCCCAGACCTCGACCAGAGCCACCGACGCATTGACGCCGCGGAAGATATCCAGACCCGTCACCTCGAAGCCGACCAGCGTCGCCTCGACCCGGTCGCCGCTGTTGGCGAGCTGCTGAAGGAGATTGCGGACGTTTCGGACCTCGACGGGACTGGCGTAGCCCTCGAGGTGGCTTAAATCGAGGGTGGAATACGATTGGGCAAGGCCATCGAGATAACCGCGGACCGCGGATTCCACCGCGGCGCGTTCCTCCGGAGTCGGCCCCGCCACACCGCAGCCCGCAAGAGCCGTGGCCACGATGACGACCGCCAACACAGCGGTCGGTCGTCGGAGACCTGCGTATGACATGTAATCCTCCACCCAGTGAGAGCCTGTGGGGGAGAAGAGTTCCCTCCCACACTCCGTCGGCGAGCATATCAGTTCGGGGAGGATGGAGAGTGAGGTCGGGCACTCGAATCCTGCGATGGCGGGCGTCTCGCCCGCTCTCTCGATTCTTGAACACGGTAGAATCGGACCATCCACCGATGGGTATGGCCCATCGGAACCGGGAGGGCTCGATGAAAGACACCATCACCGTCACCTGCCCGCACTGCAACACGGCGCTGGTCGTCGATCTCGCCGCGGGCGTTGTCGTCGATCACACCGCTCCAGTGCGGACCCACGACAAAGTCGACTTCGACGCCCGACTCAAGGAGATGGAGGAAGCCAAGGCCAGATCGGCTGATCGACTCGCCGAAGCCATGCGACAGGAAAACGACAAGAGCCGACTCATGGAAGACAAGTTCCGATCGTTGATGGAGAAGGCGAAGGACGATGACGGGAGTCGGCCCTTGAGGGATATTGATTTGGATTGACGGTGAGGTATTGGGTAACAGGTATTAGGTATTAGGTATTAGGTATTAGGTTCATCACACGCCGTCCCAAGAGAGTCAACCCTGCGATCGAGCTAATAGCTAAATGCTCAGCCTCCTGCAAAATTCAAGAATCAGGCACCAAGGTCTTCCGACCCTCCTCACCATCAGGCCGGCGAGACGCCGGCCCTACAATGGATCTCAGCCCTTTGTAGTGCTGGCGTCTCGCCGGCACAGAGACCACGAACCATCGCAAAAGAGGGTTTTTGCAAGAGGCTCTGCTAAGAGCTAAAAGCCGTTAACCGTAAGCCGTTAAGTATTTGGTATTAGGTGGCTGGTCTTCAGCTTGTTTCGTCTTGATCAAGAAAACGCCCCCGGGGACCCGGGGGCGTTTGTTGATCCGGATCGGTGATCAGGAGTCTTCAGCAGCTCCCTCGGACTCGGCGGCTTCGGCTCCGGGGACAGGCACTCCAGCTCTCCTGAGCTCGTCGTCGATGACGGCGACAAATGCTTCGAGGGGTTGGGCACCGGTGAGAATCCGGCCGTTGACCACGAAGCCCGGGGTGCCCCGAATCCCGAAGGTGCCGGCCTCCTTGGCGTCGGCTTCCACCTCCGCCTTGTGGGTGCGGGAGTCGAGACAGGTCGTGAAGACCGGAACGTCAAGCCCGAGCGTCTCGGCCTGAGCCGTCAGGGTATCGTTGCTGATGTTGTTTTTGTTGGCGAAGAGCCAGTCGTGCAACTCCCAGAATTTGCCCTGGTCGGCCGCACATAGAGCGGCTTCGGCAGCCAGGGTGGCCTGCTGGTGCATGGGCAGCGGCAGGTTCTTGAACACGTGCACCACCGAATCGCCGTAGCGCTCGCGGACCGCGTTGATGGTCGGCTGGGCGCGATCACAGTAGGGGCACTGGTAGTCGGTGTACTCGACAAGCACCACCGGCGCATCCGCAGGTCCACGGAACGGGTTGTAGGCCTCCACAACCGGGTTGACACGAGGCGGATCGAGCAGAATCTCGACCCCGGCCGCCTCGAAGAGCCGTGCCTTGAGATTCGACTCGACCTGTTGTCCCGCCTGCTGACCGAGAAAAGCCGTCACCTGCTGGCGAGCCTGGGCCTCGTCCGGGGGCAGCTGGGCACGGTACTGGTTGAAAACCTGCTGGATCTGCTCCTCGGATGGCGCGGGGATCTTCTCGACGATTTCACGGTTGAGATAGTCCTCTCGGCTGATTCCCTCGGCCGCCGCCGCCTCATCGACCAGCTGGTCGAAAATCATGGCGCGAAGCTGCTGATCCTTGGCCTGGTAGACCTGCTGATACAGACCGATGAGTGCGCCGCCGGCCTTTTCTTCGACCTCAGCGACGGTGATGACGGTATCTCCGAAGCGCGCCGCCACCTCGCCGTCAGACGAGGTCGGCTGCTCCGGTGCTTGGGCGCAGGCCACCATGGCCACCATCAATACCGCTCCGACGAGTGCTCCACGAATAATGCTGTGCACAGTTTTCTCCTTTGATTGTCCGCGCCTGATCCACTTCACCGGCACGAATCGGTTGCCACACTATGTCGGTAACGGAGGCGAACGTCAACCGGCCCGACCACGTTCTGACGAGTTGTTGACAGGTCCTTCAGCCAGACTTGGAGGAGCGCACGCTCGAGATCATCGAGCGTTTCGAGCTCGTCCACGGGATCGGGAAGGCCCTCGAGGTGGGCGGCGCCGCGCCACCGATCCGGAGGCTGGTCCGGGTCGGCGCCACAGTCCTGCAAAAAATCTCGGGAACCCTGTAAACTGACGGCCCCGTAACGAACCAGGAGGATTTCCATGCCCGTCACTCTCGATTCCGCCACCAGCCAACAGCTGCTCGATCGTTTTCTCCGCTATGTCAAGGTCGACACCCGCTCGGACGAGGCATCCGAGTCGAGCCCGACCACCGAAAAGCAGAAAGACCTGTCGCGGATGCTCGCCGAAGAGCTCAAGGCGCTGGGCTGCGACGATGCCGCCATGACCGAGTGGGGCTATGTCTTCGCCACCGTACCGGGCAACATCCCCGACGGACACCCGGCCGCCGGCAAGGTGCCCACCATCGGCCTCATCGCCCATGTCGACACCTACTTCGGCACCTCGGGTAAGGACGTCAAGCCGCAGATCATCGAGAACTATGCCGGCGACGACATCGTCATCAATCCCGATCTGGCGCTCAAGGTCGCCGACCACCCCAACCTGACCAAGGTCATCGGCCACACCGTGATCCACACCGACGGAACGACCCTGCTCGGCGCCGACGACAAGGCCGGCGTCGCCGAGATCATGACTGCCGTGGCCTGGATGAAGAACAACCCGGAGTTCCTCCACGGCAAGGTCCGCATCGCCTTCACCACCGACGAAGAGGTCGGTCGAGGAACGGAACACTTCGATGTCGAGGCCTTCGGCGCCGACTACGCCTACACCCTCGACGGCTCGGATCTCGGCGAGATCGAGGACGAGACCTTCTGCGCCGACACCGCCAACGTCCTCATCGAGGGCCACGACGTCCACCCGGGCTACGCCAAGGACAAGCTGGTCAACGCGCTCAGGGTCGCGGCGGCCATCATCGATGGCATCGACACCCGCTATCTGCCCGAGACCACCGAGAAGAGGGAACCCTACCTCCACCCCTACATCGCCTCGGGCGACGTCACCAAGGTCGATCTCAAGGTGCTGGTGAGGGCGTTTTCCAACGAGAAGCTCGAGGAGCGCGAGGCGCATCTGCGAGACGTGGTCGCCAAGGTCTCCGAGCGTTTTCCGAAGGCCAAAATCACGATCAAAATCGACGAGTCCTACCGCAACATGGCCTACAAGATCCGCGAGGACTCCAAGGTCCTCGACTACGCCCTCGAGGCGGTGGAGCGAATCGGCGTGCCCCCGATCAGGCAGGCAATCCGCGGCGGCACCGACGGTGCCCGGCTCTCCTTCATGGGGCTTCTCACCCCCAACGTCTGGGCCGGTGGGCAGAGCTTCCACTCGGTGAACGAGTGGGTCTCCCTCGAGTGGATGACCAAGGCCATCGAAGCGACGCTGGAGATCCTCACGGTGTGGGTGGAGAAGTCGGCGGAATGAAAAATGAACAATGAAAAATGACATCGCATCCGGCTATGGAAAGCCTTTGCTGGCCGGGTGTAGCGGATTTTTAATTGTTCATTTTTAATTTTTAATTGAAGATGCAGGAGAGACTCAACGCGACAACGCGTTGAGTCTCTCCTGCATCTTCCGTGCGGCGGTGAGATCGCCCTTCTTGGCGGCGATCTCGACGCCCTGCTCGTAGGTCGCTCTCGCGCGATCCGTCTCGTTGAGTCCTTCCAACACGCCGCCGAGAGCGAGGATCGCCGCGGAGTGGGCGGGGTCGCTGGCGATGGCCAACTCGAAGTGATCGATGGCCTGGGCGAATCGACCGCGTTCAGCTGAGAGCTCACCCATCCCGAAGTTCGCCAGGGCATCGTCGGGGTCGATCTCCAGGACCTGGCGAAACATCTCTTCTCGCCGACGGTGGTCAGCGTCGCGTCTCTCTCGTTCTTGCTGATCGCTCCGCTCGGAGTCGAGCACAGGTCGGCCGCCGAACGACACCCGACTCGCGAGGGCGAGGTGCTCTTCCGCCTTCTCGATGTCGCCGAGCAGGTTGTGAAAGAGCGAGAGATTGGAATGGGCCATCACCGACGACGGCTCAACCTCGAGCAGTCGGCGCATCTGCTCGATGGCCTCGCTGAGGCGCCCGAGTCGACCCAGAATCACCCCCTTGGATTCATGGGCGTCCGCCCAGGTCGGGCAGATGGCGATGGCCCGGTCGAGGAGCTCCAACGCCCGGTCGTCGCGGTCCTCGGCATAGGCTGCGGAGGCCGCCACGGTGAGCCGATCCGCCATCTCTTCGCGGCTCGGCGGCGGTAACAGCGGCATGGAGTGGATCGCGGTGTCGATGGCCCGATCATCGGTAAAGACACAGCGCAGCTTCCGGCCGATGACTCTGAGCTCTCGGTGGAGCGAAACCTGGAGCCATCCGGCGCCGTTCCACCGGGCGGCCGAGAGCACCTCGCCGGCGTTCGCCCGATCTCCGGCCCGGAACTTCGTGCCGACGAGACCGGTGATGTCGGTCTCCGAATCCTCAAGCTCGAGCAACACCGACGCCCGCACCGCGCCGCGGTGGGCGGCCACCTTGGCCACAGTCTCCTGACCGAGATAGCAGCCCTTGTCGAAAGACACGGCGGAGTCGAGGAGTGAGGTTTCGTTGATCAGCTGTCCGGGTTGGATCTCGAGGCCCCATGTCGGGGGGCCGCCCAATACGCTGCGGGTGGAGAGCTCCGTTGACGACACGTCGGGCAAACCGAACTCTTGTTGACTCCAGATCACAAAGCCACGACTCCCCCACCCGGCAACTGGAAAGAACACGTGGGCGGAGCGCAGATCAGCAATGACCACCGCCGCGGGCCCAAGGGCGAGCCGCATGGGTCCGACGTCACGGCGCTCGATCGCCACATCTTCGGCGATGACGTGGTCCTCGAGCTTCTCGACGCAGTGGTCGGCGACGGGCTCGGGGATCAGGAGATCGACGACATCGCTCCGCTTGCGGATGAAGAAAAACGCCTGCAGTCTCCCCGTGCGGTCCAGCAACGCGGAGGGCTGTGACTCGCCCTCGCCGAGGGTCGTCAGATCAGACGTGACCTGGCTCGAGAGAAACCGCTCGCGGTCACGGCCCGCGACCTCGACGAGCGTCCAACCCGGAAACGGGGCCACCCATCCGTCCAAATCGAGAAATCCGGCTCGCGCGTTCACCAGAGATTCTCCGATCGTAGGTGGGGGCAGGCCCTCAAGGACCTGCCTACGGATCCATGGGGCGCGGACGGTCCGTCTGTAGGCGCATCCTTTAGGGTGCGCCTCAGAATCGCTTCGGGCAAGAATGGCCCTTGGGTCATCGAATCCGCCGAAAGGACGGGCTGAACGTCAGACGCTGAATGACTCACCGCAACCGCAGGTGTTGGTGGCGTTGGGGTTTTTGAAGACAAAGCCCTTGCCCTTGAGTCCGTCCTCGAAATCGAGGGTCACATCCTTGAGATAGATGGTGGACTTGGGATCGAGGAGTAACTCGAAGTCTTCGAAGTCGAGGATGTTGTCGTTGGTGCGGGTCTCTGAGAACTCCATCTCGTAAGACAGACCCGAGCAGCCCCCGCCGACCACGCCGAGCCTCAGGCCGACCCCGTTCTCGGGCCGTTCGCGCTCGAAGATCGAACGGATCTCCTGCACCGCTCTCTCGGTTACCGTCACCAGCTCAGGCGCGCTCATCAGGACGCACCCTTGACCATGGTCTCGAGCTCGCCGGAGGAGAGTAACTCCATCATGATGTCGTTGCCGCCGACGAGCTCGCCGCGGACCCAGAGCTGCGGAAAGGTCGGCCAGCTCGCATACTGTTTGGCGGCCTCACGGATCGACTCGTCGGAGAGTACGTCAAAGGTGGCGTAGGGCGCCCCCAGGGTCTCGAGTATCGCGATGGAGTTTGCGGAGAAACCGCACTGGGGTTGTTCGGGGATGCCCTTCATGAACAAGAACACATCCGAAGAGGTGACCATTTTCTCGACCCGCTCGAGGGCCGGAGCGGTGCGGTCGATCTCATCGACCGGTGCACCGGAAAACAGCGGCTCGGGCGAGCCGCCGGCAATGTGGAAGGGGTTTGAACCACTCATCGACTTCGTTCCTCCAGGTTCTCAACGGCGCGTTTGGACGCACTCGGTTGACAAAACCTGAGATTGCGTCGCTGTATTTCCAAATCCCCCACCCCGAGCTGATAGGATCCGGGCCATGACCGACTGGGACACGAACTACCGCGAGACCCAAAACGTCTTCGGCGCTGATCCGGCGCCCATCCTGGTGCGCCACGCGAAGCTGCTCGAGGATGGTCTGCCCATCCTCGATGTGGGTTGCGGCCAGGGGCGCAACAGCTTCTTTCTCGCCCGCCTGGGTCATGAGGTGCACGCCCTGGACCCATCGACCGTGGCGGTGGAACAGACCGCGGCCGTGGCCGAGGGCGAGGGCCTGCAAATCACCACCCAGGTCGGCGTCATCGAGGATGTCCATCGGCCCGAGAGCGGCTTCGGGGCGATCCTGGTCTTCGGACTCATTCCGATCCTCACTCGGGCCCAGATTGATGCCATGGTCGCCTCGATCGAATCCCTGATCGCACCCGGCGGCCTGTTGTTCATCACCGCATTCACGACCGAAGACCCGAAGTTCGAGGCTCACGGCCCAGAAACGCACCCCGCCGATGAGGACTATGACCACGGCAGCCGAACCTATCTCGAACCCGACGAACTTCGGTCCCTCTTTGCCGGGTGGCAGGTCATCCACTACTGGGAGGGTCTCGGCCCCGAGCACCGTCACGGCGACGGTCCGGTCGAGCGGCACGGATTGGCGGAGGCGGTGTTTCGGACGGTCTGACTCTCCTGGCGACTCATCGGCCGAGCGAATCGCGAAACCGTCGACCCCCGAACTGATGACTTACGACTTACGACTTACGACTCACGACTCACGACCTACGACTCACGACCCGACCCGCATGCTAAGCTCCAAACTGCTTCACCGAAAGGGGTCTTGAATGCCCGAGCGGACGATTCTGGATTTCTATCGCTCCGAAATCTCTTCACCTCGCGGCCAACACTATGCACACTGGACTCCCGAGGGCCGGCGGGTGCTGACCACCGAGCAGTTTTTCGACCGCACCGCGGCTCTCTCCAGCGCCCTGGCCGATCTCGGCATCGGCCCCGGGGACCGGGTCATGTTGCTCTCGGACAACCGCCCCGAGTGGCACATGGTGGATCTCGCCACCCTCTCCCTCAGCGCCGTCGACGTGCCCATCTACGGCACCCTCACGTCCGAGCAGATCGCCTACCAGGTCAAGGACTCCGGCGCCAAGGTCGTGGTCGCGGAGAACCCCGAGCAAATGGCCAAGTTCCTCGCCATCAAGAAGAAATGCCGCTCCCTCGAACACCTGATCCAGATCGACGGGCCAACGGACAAAGGGGTTTACGTCTTCGACGACCTGCTGGAGAACGGCGACGGCGGTGACAACGAAGCTGAGTTCTGGGATCGTGCCGCCAAGGTCCAGCCCGGCGATCTCATGACCATTATCTACACCTCGGGCACCACCGGCGAGCCCAAGGGCGTCATGCTCACTCACAACAATCTGGTGCAGAATGTCCTCCACTCGGCGCACCGCATCCCCGTCACTCGCGAGGATCTGGCGCTGGAGTTCCTCCCCCTGTGCCACGTGCTCGAGCGGATGGTCGGCTATATCTGCATGTGGAAGGAAACCTCCAAGGCCTACTGCTCGGTCTACCACGTGGGCGACCTGTTGAGCGAGATCAAGCCCACCCTCTTCGCCGGCGTGCCCCGGTTCTACGAAAAGGTGATGCAGAAGGTGACCGACAAGGTCGCAGGAGCGCCGGCGGTCAAACGCAGCCTCTTCAACTGGGCCCTGGATCTCGGCAAAGAACAGAGTCGCTATCGCTTGAGCGGCGCCAAGCCCGGCGGGATGCACGCCGCCAAATACGCCCTCGCCGACAAGCTGGTGCTTTCCAAGGTCCGCGAGGGTCTCGGTGGCCGCCTCCGATTCTGCGTCTCCGGCGGTGCCGAGCTGCCGCTCCACGTCAACGAGTTCTTTCACGCCCTCGGCGTCTTCGTCGTCGAGGGTTACGGTCTCACCGAGACCTCGCCGGTGATCGCGGTCAACGGCGCCAACCCGGACGAGATTCGCCTCGGCACGGTCGGCAAACCTCTCGACAACGTCGAGGTCAAGCTCGCCAAGGACGGCGAGCTCCTGGTCCGCGGCCCCAGCATCATGACCGGTTACTGGAACAAGCCCGAGCAAACCGCCGAGGTCTTCACCGACGACGGTTTCTTCTCCACGGGAGACATCGCCGAGATCGACGAGGACGGTTTCCTGCTCATCGTCGACCGCAAGAAGGACCTCATCGTCACCGCCGGCGGCAAGAACGTCGCGCCGCAGCCCATCGAGAGCCGGCTCAAGAAGTCTCCCTACGTCGAGACGGCCGTGCTCATCGGCGACCGTCGGCCCTACATCGTCGCCCTGTTCTCGCCCAGCTTCGAGGATCTCGAGCGGTGGGCCAGGAAAGAGAAGATCGAGTACGCCGACCTCGAGGAGCTCGCCGCCCACCCGAAGGTGGCGGATCTCTTCAACGAGATCATCAACGGAGCCAACTCATCCCTGGCCCGCTACGAGCAGATCAAGAAGCACCGGGTCCTGCCGATTCCCCTGTCCATCGAAGGCGGCCAGCTCACCCCGACCCTCAAGGTCAAGCGACGGGTGGTGGAACAACAGTTCGCCGACCTCATCGAAGGGCTCTACGGCGATTAAGGTGGACGTACTTCGCCGACTCGAGCAGCTCCAGCTGGTGGTCGTCACCGGCAAGGGCGGTGTCGGCAAGAGCGTCGTCACGGCCGCCCTCGGCAAACTGCTTGCCGCCCGCGGACGCAAGGTGCTCCTCTTCGAGGTCGACCCGCGTGAGAATCTCCACCAGTTGCTGAACACCCAGCCGTCGGGTGGTGAGATCATCAACGCCTCGCCGAGGCTCTATCTCCAGCACATCGAACCGCGGGAGCTCATCGACGACCTCGTGCGCGAGAAGCTCAAGGTCAAGCTTCTGGTCAACCGGGTGCTCGGAAGCCCCGTCCACCGTCACTTCACCGAAGGGGCCCCGGGGCTCAAGGAAAGTGCGGTCTTCGGGCGCGCCCTGCGGATGGTGGAGGGGCACGGCCCCCGCGCCCTTCGCCGCCCCGACGTGGTGATCCTCGATGCTCCGGCAACCGGCCACGGCGTCTCCTGGCTGGCGGCGCCGCAGCTCGTCGCCGATGTGGTCCGGAGCGGGCCCATCGGACACATGGCCGAGCTCATCGCGGCCTTCCTCGGTGATCGCTCCCGGTTCGGGGTGGTCGTGGTCACCACCGCCGAGGAGATGCCGGTGGAGGAGTCCCTGGAACTCATGGAAGCCCTCGACCAACGCTTCGATCGAGAGCCCGAAGCCGTCATCGCCAACGCGCTCTACCCGGTTACCGACGACGACGAGAGCGATGACCCTGCGACCGCGTTGTGGCGCGACCGCAGGGCGATCAACGTGACCCAGCTCGAGCGCATCGATGGCGCGTGGGCCGGTCCCCTGGCCGAGATCCCGCTCTTCCCGATGGATCCGGGGCCGGCGCTGGTCGGCGCCATTGCCCGTCAGATCGAGGCCCAGTTGAGGTCCGCGTGACCGGGGCCACCTCGTCGCCGCTGACCATCGTGGTCGGTTCCGGGGGCGTCGGCAAGACCACCCTTGCCGCTGCCATGGCCGCCGACGAGGCTCGTCACGGAAGCGACACCTTGGTCATGACCTTCGATCCTTCGCTGCGGCTCAAGGACGCCCTCGGCGTCGACGCCCATCCCGAGGCCAACGAGATTCAAGTGCCTTTCGACTCCGACGGCGAGCTCTGGGCGAGCCTGCTCGACGCCCGGCGCACCTTCGACACCCTCATCGACCGCTATGCTCCCGACCACGCCGCCCGGCAACGGATCCTCACCAACCGCTTCTACGACCATCTCTCGGGCAGCCTCGCGGGGGTGCTCGAGTACATGGCGTCCGAGCGGCTCTTCGAGGTTGCCAGCTACGGCAGGTACCAACGGGTCATCCTCGACACGCCCCCCACCCGCCAGGCCCTCGATTTCCTCGGCGCGCCCGAGCGAATCGTTTCCTTCCTCGAGTCGGGGGCCCTCCGCATCGCCCTCAAACCGTGGTTCGACGCCGACGGCAACTTCAAGGCCACGGCGAAGCTCGGTGTCCTCGGTCGCAACGTGGAGAACTTCTTCGACCGAATGGTCGGGATGGAGCTGCTGCGCGACATGGCCGAGTTCTTCCAGGCCTTCGCTCCTCTGTATGACGGTTTTGTCGAGCGGGCGCTCGAGGTCCAGAAGATGCTCCGATCCGGGGAGACCGTATTCACCCTGGTGAGCGGGCCCGGAGAGCAGCGGGTGGCCGACACCCTCTTCTTCGCCCGCAAGCTGACCGAGGCCGGATACCGTCTCGGGCCGATCGTGGTCAATCGCGTG
>Ga0316192_10001504_pt1 | contig 17138 bp, 15 predicted proteins | sample MerIslwburrow_MG_FD_204931 | JGI IMG/M metagenome (GOLD analysis project Ga0316192, IMG submission 204931) | Coastal sediment microbial communities from Maine, United States - Merrow Island worm burrow | ecosystem: Environmental > Aquatic > Marine > Coastal > Sediment | place: USA: Maine...
TTCTCTCTCGCCTTTGCGAAGCAGTTTGTATATCTTGGGCAGATCTTCCGGATCTGCTCCGGTACCGGACTTAAGTTCGTAAATGCGCCATTGGATGATATCGGATATGATATGGATTTTTTTTATCAGACCGGTGAGCCCGTCGGTCTCCTCTTTGATTTCGCCTTCGGTAAGCTCACGCGCGGCTTCTTCTTTCAATTCCTGAATCAATAGACGTCGGACTTGCTCATCACTCAGGGTGGCCATAAATGACTCAATCTGATCGTTGTCCAGATTCTCCGGGACTTGAACGGTTTGCTCAGGGGCTTCGTTTTCACTCTTTGCCAGACCGGTAACACCGGCATTGGCGGCAAGAAGCGTATGGCCGGTGAGCAGAACAGTTAATATTATTGAAAAGAAAAGAAGAACCGATTTAATCGAGTTGCGAGCCATGATGCCCCCATGAAAAAAGGTCTCGGAATTTAAATGAATCCCCCGAAGGGACGGAATAAGATAAGTCATTGCTTTTTCAAAGCGGATAAAATGAAGTTGGAGAAGGTGTCGGTTTGAGCTTCCGTCTTCGCTCAAGCTACGCCGCGACAGGTCTGTCTCCGTTCCGTGAGATACGACGGGACGAGACCGAACAACATAATAAAACGCCATCAAATGCCAACATCAATCATTCACGTTACCAAAGCGGGCTTTATTGTCAATATTTAATCTTCAACTGAGAATATTCATTCATTTCTTTGCCGGTTCCGGTTGGCGCAAGAAGAGATAGGCCACGAACCCTAAAAACACAAGCGCGGCCCAGAATAGAAATGGGAGTGCAGATCCAAATTTCGCCAGCCCATTTCCGACCGGCGGCGCAAAGAAATTGGAAAATCCCAAAACAGACATCGCCAACCCTGTTGCCGATCCGGCAAACCGTGCGCCAACGCCTTTCACTTCAATGATCGCTGTCATTGTAATGGCCATGAATCCATCCCGTGCGATGCCTGCGAGCAAAACTGCCACCGAGATCAAGACGCCACCGACAAATCCTAGAAGGCCAATTCCGATGGTAATGAGTAGGGCAGCCGCCATCAGGACACCGCGGCGGCTTCCGACACGGTCGGAAAACAGGGCAATGGGAATTGCGAAGAGCATGCTCGCTGCGTGAAATGAGGACAGCGTGCTGTCGGCCATTGCCGGTTCCCAACCCAAGCCGCGTAGGTAGAGCGGCAGGAAGCCTAACATCCCGTTGACCCCTCCAGACACCGCCCCGGTTGCTATACAGAGTGTCCACACGTTGCGCAAGCGCATCACGTGTCCAAGGGCTTCCCAAAAGGAGAGCATTTGATTTCTCTGCCGGTCTTTATCCCGTACTTTTTCTTGTGAGAACCACCAGAACGTACCGAACAGTATCGCTACGGCACCATACACATATATCACATTCCGCCAGCCGCCAAACAGCGGCGAAAAGACGGTTGCCGCCAAAAGCGACCCCAAGAGAAATCCCAGCGCCATCCCAACCGACACAACGCCATTCGCCATGCCGAGTTGTTCTTTGGCAAACCAGATACCACAGGTCTTATGGACGTTCATCGGGACCGACCATTGCGCAAAGCCGGTAATGAGCATGGTAAAGGCCAACATCGCAAAACCATTCGAGAGACCCCGTGCCGCGCCGGCGATTCCTATAAACAGACAGGCAATGGCAAGTGTCCGCCGCGGTCCGAACCGGTCACCGACCGGACCGCCGATGAGACCCATCAAAATGCCCATAACAGAACCGGCACCCCATATCCAGCCAACCTGTACCAGGCTCAAGCTTAGGTCTGCGGAAATTTCATCAAACAGTACCGGCATCGACATCTGCGGAATCGCCACGACAAAAGTAAACGTGAATGTTGCCAGTGTCAGAACCAGCCACTTGTAAGCATCGGGTTGGACATGCGTTGTGTGTGCGGTCATAATAACTTGTTTTTCCAGAATTCCAAGGATCTAGCCTCTGAATCCAAAAATATCGATAAATTGTAAAATTCTAATTGAAAACGACCCGGTATTTCAGGTATAGAGACAACATATAAGAAGGGTCATTTTTATACAACTGAAAGGAGGCGAAGAATGGCGAATTTTTTATTTGTGCTAAGTAAAGATGATAATCAGGCAGCAACCCGGTGTTTTCAATTTGCCCAGATTGCCCATTCAAAGGGACATCAGGTGGACATTTTTTTCATTGAAGACGGTGTCATGTGGGCGGATTCCACACGGGATTTGACCGAAAGTTCAAAGACCGGGGATTGCCCCAATGATTATTTACCATATCTGGTTGAAAACGAAGTTCCTATTGGCGTCTGAATTCCTTGCGCCAACGCTCGTCAGGTTGACGAGACCAAATTTTACGCCAATATGTCGATGGATACAGGTGGCACGATGATTGACCTGGCTGCTGAAGCCAAGGTTTTTAACTTTTAAAAGCGTCTAAAGCAGTTTGATGACTACCAATGTGATGTCATCTTCCTGGGAGGCCTTTTGGCGGTAGTCTTGAAGGGACTCGATGATGGCCTTATTGATCGATGCGGACGATTGGTCGGCGTGTTTGCGGATGATTTCCCGCAGTCGACGCTGCCCGAACATATCGCCCGCTTCGTTGTGGGTTTCATGGATACCATCGGTTCCAATTAGAATAATGTCACCGGAGCTCCAACCCGTCTGCGAAAAGGCCTCATAGCGATATTCTTCGTCTATCCCCAGTGCCATACCCCGGCCGTTGAGTTCGCTGAACTTCATAGCTGCACAGTTGAAGAACAGGGCCGGTTCGTGACCGGCCCGAACCCACAAAAGGGTCTTGTCGGCTGGATTCACTTCCAGAAAAAACACACTCATAAACCGGCTGGTTTGAGAACTGTCGCGTGCGGCATAGGTGTTGACATTGTCAAGTAGTTGAGCCGGGCCCTGATATTGACGGACTCCGAAATGCAAGAAAGCCCTAACCGTGGTCATGTGCATGGCAGCGCCGACGCCGTGGCCGGATGCGTCGGCGACGACAATTCCCCAGCGATGGTCCGGTAACCGGAAATAATCGTAATAGTCACCGCCGACTTTATCGCAATAGATGCTGATCCCGGAAATATCCAACCCCGGGACCTGGGGGGCGTGCTGCGGTAGGAGGTTTTGTTGAACCTCTTCTGCCAGCGTGAGGCCACTGAGCAGCCGCAGACGGTGTCGCAGCCCGTCAATCATGTTGTTGGTGTGGCCGGCAATGACGCCGAATTCATCTTTGGTTGCGACCGGCACATTATGGGAAAGGTCACCGTGGCTGATGCGTTCGAGGACATCGGTTTGAGTGTTGAAAAGAAGCTTCAGGTTGCGCGAAAATGCGATGATGAGGTTGACCACCAAAACCGCTAAAACCGTCATAATAAAGAACACTTCATAGGCGACGGACATCTGAGCATCCAAGATGGCGCCCGCATCCTGATCGATCTTGGCCAACCAAACAATGTCGCGGGCAAAGACCATGGACATCACGGTCGATACGACCACAGTGGTGACCAGTGCGACAAAAGAAAATTTGCGGGTAATGGAAAAGAGACGTTTCGGTGGGGACAACCGGTCATTTTGAGCGATGGCCTCCTGGATCAGCTTCCTTTCTCTCATTAAGGCCGAATCCAGTCCGATGAAGAAACCGGCCACCGCGCATCCGATCATCAGGGAACCGGCGCTGGATAGCGTAAATCCAAAAGTAATTCTGTTGTAGGCTGCAGCGATTAAACCGGCTGCGAGGCAAACCGCAAGATCGACGATAAAAGCCCGTTTTGGCTGAAGTATAGTAGAAGCACCCCTAACAAAACGACGCTCTGCAGGCACCCGAAAAGCCAGAACGATCAGAAACGATGTCAATATTATTACCCCCAAGGTCACGGGGGGCAGGGTTTCCAAAAACGGTCAAACCTGCCCTCCGTAGATGGTCAGGGCAATAACGGCGAATGCGTACTGTAGTATAACTCGCATGAGGATAACGTTTTTAGTTTTTATGGTTGTCGTAGAACCGGAACGTGAATGGAGCGATCACCAAATCGTGTCAATACATTATGGTTAATTGGTTGATTCGTTGATTGGTTAAGTGGTTGTAATATGGATTTATTCCGTATTTTCAGAAAAATTGGACACTTGATGTTTTAAAAATCCTAACATACTGAAATGATAACCACAATTTACCTAATCAACCATTCAACGAGGTGTGTAACTATTCATTTTAGTCACAAACATGACGACTGGAAAGATCTTTATCCAGATCCATAAGAGGCGTTTTTGGCATCATTCCTTGCATCATTTCGCCGCTCATCATTTCACTGCACTTTCTCATTGCTTGCATTGTGGGATCCTTTGCCATTTCTTTTCCGTATGAAATTGCCGTTTGCTGGGCTTCGTCACGCTTTCCGCTCGCACACAAAGAATCTATATTCGCCAAGATTTCAGATGAACGTTTATCAATGGCTTCCAATTTAGCTTGATCAATATTTTGCATACAAGACTGCATTTTCTGCGCCTGTTGCATCATCTTCTGCATATCTTCTTCGCTCATATTTTGATAGTTCTGTGCGACCGTTACCATCGGCATTAACAGTAATAGTATAATTGCTGATATTTTCATTTTTTATCCTCCTTTTCTTGGGTAAAAGCATCGCTCGTCCACCCCATTATTCCATCAAGGAGGCCCATCTGAATGGACCCATGGCGTATGTTGCCTCCTATTTCGTGTAAGCTGGCCTAAGTCCTTTCAACATGGGGTAGTGCTTTCTGTTGAGGGTCTTTAGCTCTGCGCCCTCAGCCTCAGCGGTAGCAGCCAAGATGGCATCTGCAAGGCCGACGCCGTGTGACTTGCCGTAATCGCGTTTGTGAAGCCCTCCGGCCTTAGCGATCTTCGCACTTACTGGTATAACACGAAAGAGGGAAACGAAGTCCTCCAAAGCAGCTTGTTCAACGTTTCCCTTCACTCCAGCGTACAACTCCGCAACAACGATGGATGACAGGATGATCCGAGCAGAGTAGGTGTTGACGAAGGCCACCGCTTTTTTGTGGCCGCGGAGAAAGTCAACAAGAACATCTGTGTCGAGAAGATATGACCCCGCCATGATTAGTTCCTGTCCCATTCGGCTCGCGTAGCCTTGAAGTCGGGAAGATCCTTACGGTCCTTCCAGATACCGGCAGCCTCGCGTAATACAGCCTCCCGCCGACTGCGGCCCGATTGATCGATGAGGCGATCAACGGCCTCTCGAATAAGTTCGCTTTGTTTCTTGCCCACGGTCTTGGCGATAGCAGCCAGTTCATCACGCTGGCGCTCTGTCAAGTATATTTGCGTTCGCACCATACCACACCTCCAATACTGTATACATCGGCATTATACATTATTCTTAATTCTTGTCAAGGCCAACGATAAATTGGGGGTGCGGGACACTGATGGCCTATAGCCTGTGTAAAATGCACTGTAATATCGTTCAACTCCTGAAGATCTTTTTATTCGATACCGTTATCGAACACTTTTTCTAGACGTTGTAAATTGCCATCACCTGTCGACAAAGGTCCTGAAACTGATCCGGGTAGAGTGACTGGGCGCCATCGCTCAACGCTTCTTCGGGCGCATGATGGACTTCTACCATCAACCCTTGGGCGCCGACGGCCGCTGCCGCCCGACTCAATGGAATGACCTGATCGCGCCGCCCGGCGGCATGGCTGGGATCGATGACAATCGGCAAATGACTCTCCTTGCGTATCACGGGTACCGCAGACAGATCCAGCGTGTTGCGGCTGTGGTGGGCAAATGTGCGAACACCGCGTTCACAAAGAATCACCTGGTTATTCCCCCCTTCCAAAATATATTCGGCGGCCATCAGCCATTCATCGATGGTGGCGGCCATGCCTCTTTTGAGGAAAATGGGCTTCCGGGCCCGACCGGCGCGACGCAGCAATGAAAAATTTTGCATGTTGCGGGTACCGATTTGAATCACGTCGGCATATTCTTCCACCAGGTCGAAAGTGGGATCGTCCATTACCTCCGTAACCACCGGCAGCCCGGTTTCCTCACGGACACGTGCCAAAATTTTTAACCCATCTTCTCCAAGTCCTTGGAAAGAATAGGGTGATGTGCGGGGTTTGAATGCACCGCCCCGGAAAAGCGTGGCGCCACTCTCTTTGACCAGCGCCGCAATTGTCAGCGCCTGCCGCTCGCTTTCCACGGCACAGGGCCCGGCCACGATCGCGAAGTGACCGTTGCCGATGGTTACATCCCCGATCTTCACCAACGTATCTTCACTTTGGAACTCGCGGCTGACGAGCTTGTATGGCCGGGTGACAGGGACGACATCTTTAACCCCCGGGTAACCAATGAACATAGAGGTATCCACCGCTCCTTTGTTGTAAAGAACGCCGATGGAAACTCGGTCGCCTCCCGGTATCGGGCGGGCGGTGTACCCCTTGGTTTCAACAGCAGTTACCACGGCCTTGATCTCACTTTCGGTTGCTTTTTTGTCCATCACGATTAGCATGGGTCGAGCTCCTTATTTGGTCATTAGGGTTTAAAAGTTTTTTGTTCATACGTAAAAGGGCCGGGGGGTTTGTTCCCCGGCCCTTTAAAAAAGAAAAACCGCGGAAACTTTCAGGTTGTCCGCGGTTTGGTATCTATCTTTTATTTACTTGGCTTAAATTCTGCCGCCGGCAAGCCCATGTGAATTGGCCCACCACCACCAGCAGGTAAAATCCGTCTCAATTTGATTTATGGTCATAATGATGTTTTGCATGATCTCTCCAAAAAGCTCGAATGATGTTAACGGATGTGAGCACAGATTGTCAAGAGTTATTTGAATTTTGCAAATAAAAGCGGGGTGCCGGGACCAGAGCACAACAAATATGTTCATTTCGGCCAGCGCAACCATCAGCAAATTAGAACCTTTGAAACCTGAACCGATCACCTACAGAATCGTCAGATCCTCATCTTTCAGATCCGAAACAAACATATGGCCGGGGGCGTGGGTGATCACACGGGAAAGCGGCGCGGAAGTTGCCGCCAGTTGGGAGGTTACGCCGCAGGCCCAGAAGACGGGGATTTCTCCGGACCGAATCGTGACCGCATCGCCGAAATCCGGTGCGGCCAGATTGCGGACACCGATTTGTTCAGGATCTCCCAGGTGAACCGGGGCGCCGTGGGTGAGATGAAAGCGGGTGGTCACCTGGACGGCCCTGACGGCCTGATCCGGCGCCATCGGCCGCATGGTTACCACCAGGGGTGCGGAAAAAGGGCCGGCTGAGGTGCAGGGTTTGTTGGTAATATACATGGAGACGTTTTTGCCTTCCTCTAAATTACGGATCGGCAAACCGGCAGCCAGCATGGCATTTTCAAATGAGAAGCTGCAGCCCAGCAGAAAACTGACCATATTATTATTGAAATAATCGGACACATCTTCCGCATCGGTCTTGAATTCTCCTTGTTCAAAAATTTTATAGCGGGGGAGATCTGTGCGCAGGTCGGCCCCGGGGGCAATGAGCGGCTCGACCCGGCCGGGTTCGAGGACATCTAAAATTGGACAGGGTTTGGGGTTGCGGACACAAAAAAGCAGGAAGTTGAAGGCTTCTTCGGCCGGCAGCATCACCAAGTTGGCCTGCAGATAGCCGGATGCGGCACCGGAGGTAGGGGTGGTCCATTTGCGATTGCGGATAAGCTGGCGTAATTGTTGGGGGGGAGCAGCGGGATTCATGGTGTTATAGTCCTCCTAAGCCGTAGATCACGAAGGGCATAATGCGAAACCATTAGCAATATTGGACTACCCAACCCGGACAAGCCGGAATTGAATATTGACGATTTAAGATTGAAGATTTGTGTTATCGCTCTCCGAGGCGTAGGCGCTACAACCCCTACGAGCCCGCTTCCAGCCCGTAGGCCTCATGGGCTTACAGGCCGGAGGGGAGGCTTCGCTCTGTCTATTCTATTAAAATCAATAGAATTGCTTATATATTCAATCTGGCTATGGCATAAATCATGTGGAAAAATGATGCCATTTTAGTAAAATAGGTACTAAAAGTACAAGCTCGAAACAGTATCAATCGTATTAGCAGATCCACTATGTATACGATAATGATGAGAATGTAAATGACAGCCTATCTTAACTATCTTAAATTCCTCTCGGGCCTCGAAAAGGTGTGGCAGCGTGAACAATCATACCTTTCCTCTTCGACATGCTCTTCGTGCAAATCGTAAAAGCCTTCACTTTCCTCTTTTCCGTGGCATTGGGTACAAATTTGTGATTCCGGGCCTTTAAGCTGATAGCCCAGCTCGCCCATCAAGTCCATCCGGGCCGTGTCACCGTGACAATCCGAACAACGTAAGGCCTCGGATGCTGGACTGATTTGATGATTGAGCAGCTGGAATGTGTCGGTAATGACCCACCGGTAAGCCTCATTGCCGACATACCCCATATTGACAAGGCCGGTTGTCGTTGCCAAATCAGGGTCTGCTGTTTCAAAATAAATTTTTGTATCCAACGCGATTAATTGATCCGTTTCATTTAAAATGGGTTGTTCCGCTGTCTTAAATTTGAAGGGATACAATTTGCTCTCGAGGGTGTCGTCATCGACAAATCCCTCCGGTCGGGAGGTTGGAAAACCACCGGTTGATGAATCATATTGGACGACATCATCAAGCAGATAGTTTTCGCTGTATCGATTCCAAAAACGATACTTTGGAATGAGGTTATTCGCTTTCGTGCTATCCGGATGGAAGGGGGCAACCAGGCTGGAGGTGCTCAGCCAGGTGCGGTGTATTTCAGTCGCTTCTGTCGCAACCGAATCATTTGCATCTTTAGCATAGTAGGGAATATGACATGTTTGGCAGGCGACCCTGGACACATGTCTGCCTATCGTTGATGAAGAATGACCGTTGCTTTTGTTTTTATTCGTATGGCAAGCCGAGCAGGTAATTTTGATATCAAGGTCGGTTGGACGAATATCAGATCCCTTGCCGGCAAACTTGTGTCTGCGAAAGATATGGCATTCCCGGCATTTTAAATCCCCTGCCGAAACCGCCATATGGACATCGAATTGAACGTCGGTGGTATCGGCGCTTGCCAAGGCCAAATCTCCGCGTTTTACCGCATCTCCGCCACCGGCCTTCGCATGGCACTGCAGACAGTTGGTTCTCTCCGGAAGATGAACTGTTTGGACTGCCTCGTTTAGGGAAATGGTCATGTTCGCCGTGTCGGGCACGAAGTTGCCGCCAACTCTTGTACGCTTGTATTCTTTCTGATGGCATATCAGACAATCAATGTTTTCAAGTTGGGTTTTGGTGGGAGTGACTGCTGCTTGGGGCCGGGCCCCCAATCCAACATGGCAATTGCCACAACCTTCCCAGTTACCTAAAATATTAATGCAATAGCTGTTGACCGCACCGGCAATTTTGCCTTGCTTTAAAGGACCATGGTTCATGTACAGCGCATCCCCTTGCCATTGATAGTGGGTAGAGGCATACATATCCTCGGCTTCATCTGTATGACAGGATAGGCAGATACCGGCACTTCCGTCCCAGGTAAGGCTTGCATGAGCTGCGGCACCACCGTCACTGCATATTTTATCACTGCCATCACAATTTTGGTCAATATTATCCCCGCATATATCGCGAGCAAGAGGGTTGATATTAGAATTCCGATCGTCGCAATCGGCACCATCACAAGAAGCGTCGGCATAGCCGTCTCCATCGTTATCAGGGCAGACCAGGCTGGGACTTATATCATTATCATCGCTATCATCACTGTCATCACCGCTGCCGCCGCTGCCACCGCCGCCGCAGGATATAAATGCTGTGAGGAAAATAAACACAATTGTCATAGAAATTAGATTCCGAATCATTGATACTCCTTCTTCCTTCCAAGTTTTTTTTATTTTTATTTACTATGATAACGTTTGAAGGAGCGTTTTTTATCCATTTTTTTTTCAGATTTTATAGTACGATCTACAGATTTCGGAAAGAATTGGTCTGTTAGGATATTTTATAATTTTGAAGTGAATTAAGGTAAGATTGATAAAGTGTTAGACACTAATTTTCAAATTTAAAGTAATCCGATGGTTTGAACGATCCTTCTCAGATCTGTTTCCAGTTTCATGAATAGCACGACCAAACGGGGATCAAAATAATTACGGTACTGACAGAGGTGCCGATTTGGATACAGAAATACGATGTTAACAATTATTAAGTATCGACAATTTAATAAAATACTTGAAATAATTGACTATTAAATTGAGGCGTTAGAGGAAATTAAGTATTAAGGAAAATAAACCGATGAGCACCGATCAGTTGAGGTCATGGTATGGTAGATTGGGGTTTAAGGGCAGTCCGCAATTCAAAAGAGAGCCCTGTAAGATTAAATTAATCGGAAATTACAGATTTGTGATCTGGCCCCCAGACTCTTGCCAGGAGCTGGGACCGAAGGTGCTCAGAAGGCCGCCGTCTACGTACAGGATGTGACCGGTCCCGGCGAGCTCCTCCCGGGTCCGGTTCAGGTTCGTTTTGTCCCGGGCCACCAAAACGATGTCCGATCCGGCTTCGGCAAGCGCCTTGGCGATTCCGAATCCAATGCCGCTACTCCCTCCGGTAACCATCGATATTTTGTTATCCAAATGAAATGTTTTCATCATGATATTATCCCTTGAACCTCCCCTCGGCGCGTTGCGGGGAATTAAACCCTATATCGTCATCCGCGGCATTGAGCGCAAAAAGATTTCCAGAATTAAAGTGCTTTTTCAGTGACGTTAATAGATCGCTTCACCAATGAAGCGCGGTTGGGCTATATCGGCCGGGTCGGCACCAGCATTCGCACATGGGCTTCCCTTTTGCAATCTAAAGTCATGGTTGGCCGGATTTAAAAATCGGGGGTCACCAACTGTGGAATGGGCACCAAGGCCTCGCGCGCGACCGGCGCGATTGTGAAAACAGTTGGCGTCTATCAGAGCGCCCGGTTTGGATAAGCGATCCATGACGATGTAAGATTTATCGCCCCTGATGCTGAAAATATTGTTTCTAATTTCGAAATCGGTGGCACCATCAAGGAGTTCAAGGGCACCATAGTTCGCATTCATATAGATCGTGTTATGATAGAATCTTATACCTGTTGTGCCTTTGAAATAAAATGGGGTACGATAGGCGCCATGGGCACCTATTTTATAGAACAGATTGTGATAGTAGGCGTGATCCGAGGTGAGGCCGACACCGCCTTTAGTGCCCTTTTGATTGCTTTCGTATATACCAAAGCCGGCATTGTAAATTACATTGTGGTGCCATTTGTTGCCGGCGTGTGCTTCACCATGAGCGCTCCAGTAGTAACTATACATCGCTTCATGTTTGATATTGAAAATTGTGTTGTGGTAAACGTCTGAATTCTCGTTTGAGCTTAATGCGATCCCCGTCAGGCAATCATAAATCGTATTATTTCTGATAATATTGTTATCGCCGCTGCCGATGTCTATACCCAGCTCATTGCGGTAGCTGATATTGTTTTCAATTGTCAGATTATCTGCTTGTTCACTAGAAATACCTGCAAAATCGGGATAATTGTAAGCCATGCATCCCCTGACCGTGACATGCTTCGGCCGACCGCCGTCCCATTGATAAATATCAATACCGGATGGACGATCAGCGTCGTGAACGAGACAGTTTTTAATTAGAATATTGCTCGCATTTCCCCGTACCTGTATGGCTTCGCCTCCGGTATGATGCACTTCCAGGCCGGATAATTCAACATGCGTTGCAGATTTATTGACATTGCCCTGGGCATGCTCCACAAGCACTCCCCAACCAATGCGATTGTTTCTTATCTCAAGGTCTTGCAGCCTGATATAGTCCTTTCCATAAATACTGAACACACCGTGCCAACCGGCATGACCGGTCCCATCCAAAATTACGGTATGTCCGGGATATTCTTTAAAAATGATGTAATTCCCATTGGCGCCCGAATTGTGGACCGTCACCCTTTCGATATAGATTCCGTTTTTGATAAAAACCGTGTCTCCAGCCTGGGCGGTACGGGCGGCTTGCTGAATAGATCGCCATGGCTCATTCTCAGATCCATCATTGGCATCAATGCCGTTTTGGGCCACATAATAGTCTTTGGCATTGGCGGCCGTAATGCTCAATGATAAGAATAAAAGGAGATTCAATAATTTATTAGCCATGTTTACTAAACTCCGCCATAACGGACCCGCCAATCGAAATTGTTATCAGAGTGAATCTTGAAATTACATAAAACTGGAAAATCTTTGTCCTACCTCAAAGAACATAATTGTTGGCAGAAAGCAATACCGGTTTTCATGCTTTCTTGCTATTAAAAATATAAGAAGTTGCTTGTTCAAATAAATTTAGTTTAGCGTTTTACTCTACTTATTTGATTGTTGAAGTTGATGTTTAGATAAAATTGCTAAAAGACATTTTTTACTATTATGACATATAGTTAAGAATCTTTCTGTACTTTCAAGGACCATGTTCATGATGTCGAAAAAATATATTGACAAGCGAAAGAACCTGCTTTAGTATAACGATCTACTAAAATTATTGTATTTGGATATTCTCCATTTCTATACTCGGCGGACAAGTTTAAAAAAAATAGAGATTTAGGAGGTCGGCTTGAAGATGACTTGTGGGCGTCCTTAGTTGGTTCGTCTCAAAAATGATTTTTTAAAATGGGAAGCACCTATGTCTAAATTAACGATTGCTGACGTTGCCCGCTTGGCGAAAGTTTCACCGAGTAGCGTTTCAAATGTTTTAAACGACCGATCAAATCGAATGCGTCCAGTCACAAAGGAGCGAATCCAGCATGTCATTGAGAAACTTGGCTACACCCCCAATCTTGCTGCTCGTCAACTCAAGACGGGTCAAGCACCTATCATCGGATTAATTGTACCGTCTGTTGCCAACCCTTTTTATGGCATTTTTGCTCGTCTCATTGAAAAAGCCGCTTTAACGGGTGGATATCAGGTGCTGCTGGGTAACAGCGAACGAGATCCTGAACGCGAGCGTCGATATGCTGAAGAGCTTTGGGGTTATGGTGTACGAGGCATTATATTTGGTTCGTCACTTACTCAATTTACTCATCTTGAAAGTTTGATAAAAAAAGGGATGCATGTTGTTGCTTTTGATCGACCGACACAGCAAGATGATAACGTTATTATTGACAGCCTTAGTGTTGATAACGTCCAGGCAACAAGGTTGACAACCAAGCATTTACTTGCACTTGGTCACAACCGGATTGGGTTCGTCTCTGGACCGATCCGTACTGTGAGTCGTTTGGATCGATTGGAGGGATACCGGGGTAGTCTTCAGGAAGCTAATGTAGAATTCGACCAACAGCTCGTGTGGCAAGGAGCAACAAGCAACTTTGGTGACACCACAGCCGTGGAGTTGGGCCGACAGGGAGCGCACGATTTGCTTAGCAAATCTAAACCCCCTACAGCCATCATTGCAATAAACGATATGTACGCGTTTGGTGTGTACGCCGGTGCTCGCGATTTGGGACTAAAAGTTCCGGATGATGTTTCGGTAACCGGCGTAGATGATATCACCTTAACAGAGGTCGTTGAGCCACCACTCACAACAGTACAGCAGCCGTTAGGCGATATTACCCGTTTGGCGGTAGGGCGTCTTATTGACCGATTGCATGACACATGCAGCCATCCGCCAGGGCACCAAACTCTGCCGCCAAAATTAATAGTTCGGAAATCGACGGCTCGATATCAAAAAAGCTAACAATTATTGGAGAGGATTATGGAAATAAATCTTGTAGGTAAAACAGCTTTCGTCACTGGAGGAAATATCGGGATCGGGCGTGGTGTTTCTCTCTCTCTGGCTCGCTGTGGTGCAGATGTTGCGCTCACTTATTTTTCACACCCGGAAGAAGGCGAGGCGACCGTAAAGGCTATTCAAGATATGGGGCGGAAGGCGTTTGCCTTTAAATTGGACGCAACAAACAGTAAACAAGTGAGCGAGGTGGTAGGGCAAGTTGCACAGGCCTTAGGGGGGCATATCGACATTCTGATGAACAATGCCGGCCATCTTGTCGGGCGTTCATCCATTGTAGATATGACCGATGAGCATTGGTTTAACACCATAAATGTCAATCTGACCAGCGCTTTTTATTGTACCCGCGCAGCGTTGCCTTTCATGAATACTGGTTGGGGCCGCATCGTGAACATGTCTTCCTTGGCAGCTCGAAACGGAGGCGGACCTGGTGCAGTGGCCTATGCCGCATCAAAAGGGGCAATCATCGCCTTTACCCGTGGATTATGCAAAGAGGTCGCAGAACAAGGAATTACGGTAAATGCCGTCGCGCCGGGGTTAATCCTTGAGACACCTTTCCATGATACTTTCAACACAAAAGCCGGTATTCAGGGCGCTGTCAATAGCACTCCGTTGAAACGGGGCGGTACGCCCGATGATGTGGCTGGAGCCGTTCTTTACTTTGTCTCTGAACTGGGTTCGTTTATCACCGGAGAGATTCTTGAAATCAATGGTGGGTTATATTTTGCATAATCCGAATATACGCAGGTAGCAAATCCAATCTGGCATTTATTTAAATTTTATTATAATGGTAAACAACATGTTGGTGATTTTTTTGCAATTGAGGGCGGCTACTCGAACTTTTCAGAGAACCGCAAAACATAAACCAGCAAGCTTTGAAAGGAGAAGAATTCACATGAAACATCTAAAAAGTATTGGTCTATTCGTTGCAACTGTAGTTCTCATCGTCGGCTTTTCCGTATCAGTTCAGGCCAAAGAATGGCGGGGTTGGAATATTCATGTAGCGGGTTACCCAAATACGGTAGCAATGGACAAGTTCGCTGAATTACTGAGCGAAAAGTCCGGCGGTAAGATGACCCTGAAGATGTACCATTCAGGCACCCTCGGTAGTCAGCCGGATGCCATTGAACAGGTGCGTATTGGTGGGCTGGAGATTGGTAACTTTAATATGGGTCCTATTGGGCCAATTGTTCCGGAAGCCAATGTCGTTTCGCTTCCTTTTATCTTTAAAGACGTCGATCACATGTGGCGTGTTCTGGATGGAGAAGCGGGCAAAATGATGGAAGCTGGCCTTGCCAAAAAAGGTCTTGTTACACTGGCATGGTATGATGCCGGGGCCCGTTCGTTTTATAACTCCAAAAAATCCATCAAAGCGCCTGCCGATGTTGTCGGCATGAAAGTCAGGGTTATGAATAATGACCTGTACTCCGGAATGATTTCAGCCCTTGGCGGAAATCCGTCTCCAATGGCGTTCGCAGAAGTATACCAGTCTCTGAAGACCGGTGTTGTTGATGGCGCTGAAAATAATTGGCCTTCCTATGAATCGACGGGCCATTATGAGGTAGCTGGTTTTTATTCCAACTCTCAACATCTGATCATTCCTGAGATCGTATGCATAAATGCGGACGTTTGGAAATCACTGTCTCCGCAAGACCAAAAAATCTTGAAGGAAGCGGCGCAAGAGTCAGCAATACTTCAGCGGGATCTTTGGAAGAAGCGGGAAAAGGCAAGTGAGGAAAAGGTATTGGCAGCTGGCGTTAAACTCAATGAAATTCCAGATAAAAGTGCCTTCCAGGCTGCGATGAAACCCGTTTACGATAAATATTTGAAGGACAATCCAGACCTGAAGCCGCTGGTCGAACTGATCCAGGCAACACCTTAATTTTACTCTGAGAACCATTACGGTCACCGGTATTCTTTTTCAAAACCAAATACCGGTGACCGTTTCTCCGTGTAATTCACATCGATGAATTTGAAATTCTAGCGGGTATTACCCCTTACGTTGCAAAAGCCAGAGGGCTTCAGAGTCAAGGCGTCAAGGGTGAAGTTGTAGTTGTTTACCTCGATCCCTTGACAACGCAGGATCTGAAGTCCTCTGGCTTTCCCGAAGGGTAAGCAGTATACCAAAATCAGAGAATCCTTCGAATTCACTAAATGGGATTTCCAGAAATTGGTGATTGCACTACAATATTGGATATAATAACAGACAATTAGATATTTTTTGCCATATTGTTTATGCAACATGGGGGTTACTAATGTCCACAGGTAAACCATTAGAGAATAAATCATCATTTGACAAGTTATTAGATCTCTTTAGCCATATTAATACCATAATTACCGGTGTCGCTCTTGTTGTCATGACTGCTATTTTCGGTTGGCTTGTCTTTGGTCGTTACGTGCTGAATTCAACCCCCACCTGGGTTGAACAAGTTTCCTTGTTATTGGTTGTCTATATTGGCTTTTTAGGCGCATCGGTCGGTGTTCACAAAAAAACCCACCTGGGTGTATCCGTGTTCCGGGAAATATGCCCGAAACCGGTTCGTCGAATTTTTGATTTCTTATCATATAGTATTTTGGCAGGATTTGGTCTGATAATGGTCGTCTACGGCTATAAGCTGACCGTGTTCAAGTGGACAGCTGAGATTCCCCTCATCCATGTCTCTGAAGGATGGCGGTCTTTGCCTATTATGTTGAGCGGTGGTTTTGTTTTTCTATATTCCATTGGCCATCTTATTCACTTTTTTAAACGTACAAAGCAAGAAGATACTAAATAAGTAGGAGATCTTTGATCAATGGGTCTGCTCATTTTACTGGGTGTATTCGCAATTTGTGTCGTCATCGGTATGCCGGTGGCATTTGCTATTGGCGTTGCTGCTGTTTCCGCCTTTTCTTATGAAGGGTTGCCGGTGATGATCGCTTTTCAGCGGATTATTTCAGGTATCAGCATTTTTGCCCTCATGGCGATTCCGTTTTTTATTTTTGCGGGAGAACTAATGTTTCATGGTGGTATCGCCATGCGGTTGGTTCGCTTCGCCTCTTCTGCCGTTGGGGCTATGCGGGGAGGACTTGGTGTCGTTAATGTTTTCTCATCCATGCTGTTCGGTGGTATATCAGGTTCGGCTATAGCAGATATTTCTGCTCTTGGTTCCATCTTGATACCTGTCATGAAGGAGAAAGGTTATGATGATGATTACGCGGTAAATGTGACCGTAACCTCATCTCTTGCCGGAATAATTATTCCTCCGAGCCACAATATGATTATATATGCTATTGCAGCCGGAGGTGGTATTTCCGTTTCCAAATTGTTTCTTGCCGGGTTTATTCCCGGTGTCTTGATGTG
>Ga0316192_10001507_pt1 | contig 17118 bp, 12 predicted proteins | sample MerIslwburrow_MG_FD_204931 | JGI IMG/M metagenome (GOLD analysis project Ga0316192, IMG submission 204931) | Coastal sediment microbial communities from Maine, United States - Merrow Island worm burrow | ecosystem: Environmental > Aquatic > Marine > Coastal > Sediment | place: USA: Maine...
CGCCGTTCGATGGGCCGGATCTGCCGCCACCAACCGTTATCGAGGACCTGACCGTGCCCCCGAAGTCCGCGTTTGCCCGCACGGTCTTCCTCGTATCGAATTTGTCCGACGCATCGACGGGAGTGGCAGTGTTCCGCAGCGCTTGTGTCGACTTGAATCCCGGGACTTACTTCGAGGGAGATTGTCCTGTAGTCGCGAGTATCACGCTGAGCGGCGAAGGGCCGTCCGGCGACCTGCAACAACCGAACTTCCAGAGCCCTGTCTGTGATGGCACCGACCCGGATTGCACGGATGACGTATTGCGGGCTGAGCTGCACAACCCCGAGCTCATTAACCCGGAACTCATCAATCCCGAATTGATCAACCCGGAACTGATCAATCCCGAGCTAATCAATCCTGAGCTCATTAATCCTGAGCTCATTAATCCCGAGCTGATCAACCCGGAACTGATCAACCTTGGCTTCGCGAATCCCGAACTGATTAACCCGGAACTGATCAATCCCGAACTGATCAACCCCGAGCTCATTAATCCCGAACTGATCAACCCGGAACTGATAAACCCGGAACTGATTAATTCCGCAGTCGGCGAGGACCTGACCTGGACCGACTACACGTTCATCGTGAAGAACACAGGTAACGTAACGACCGCGCTGGATGCCGATATTGCTTTGACCGGCCCGGCAGCGGGTGACGTCGATTCGCAAATAATCGCCTGGACGCTTTACATCACGCCAACCTCGCGCGACTGTGAATACCTGCCGCAGTTCGAGCGGCGCGTGCTTGCAACCGTCAACAATCCTGATGACCTTCTCGATGTCGCGACTATCGACTCGCCGTTCGAAGGCGCCATCAGCGCCGTGGCGGCGCCGGGGCAAAATATTTTCTTCACGCGCCGCGTATTCGGTACCGAGGAAGAACTCGCGAATATTGATGTCAGTGGTTTCACGGCCGCATCGCAGGCGGCAAATTGCAGCCAGACGGATCGTCCGCCAGGCAATACCGATCCTTATTTCTGCCAGCTGCAGCTTGCCGATGCGCGCGAGCGCATCCTGATCGACTTGTCGCCGCCCGTGTTTGACGTGTCGAATGCAGATCCGATCCCGGTTCCACCGATCGAGGCCGACCGGCCCGGTGGCGCCTGTATTGACCTGGTCTCCTCCGGAATCGTCAGTGCTACCGACGACGGCGGCAGCGTGTCGATCAGTTGTACGGACAGCCTCGGCGCACAGATCTGTACAGGGACCGAGCCGGGACAATCGATACCGGTCAGGACACTTGTCGCTCCCGATCCGGCGCTAGTGACTTGCACGGCTACCGACGAGGCGGGTAACGAGACGACAGTCCAGTTCGGTATCGACGTTCAAGACAATAAGGCGCCGATGTTCACAAGCTTCCCGACCAGTCCACTCGAGGTCGACGCGGACCCGGCAACCGGAACGGCAACCGTGGACTTCGAGCAGGGCGTCGAGGCGACTGACTTTGACGGGGTCGATCCCGACCCGATGGAGACCTGTACGGCTGAGACCGGCCAAATGCCGGGTGAGCCGATTCCCGTGGGCGTTACGGCTATTGAATGCACGGCAACTGACGCGTCGGGCAATTTTGTGCAGCAGAGTTACAACCTGCAGGTCAACGACGTTACGGCGCCGCAATTCGTCAACATCCCATTGCCGGACGTATCTGTCGCCTCGACGAGCAGTGCCGGCGCGACGGTTGACTACGGTCTTCCCGAGGCAACCGACGCAAGTGACGCGTCTCCAACCGTAAGCTGCGCACCGCCGCCTGGATCCGTGTTCCCGATCGGTACGACAGTCGTGACATGCACGGCCAGTGACGATGCCGGCAATTCGGCATCGGCGAGCTTCGATGTGACGGTGTCCGATGCCGAGCCACCGGTAATCACGGTGCCGGCTGGCGGCATCGACGCCACCCTGGAAAGCAGTGCTGGCGCGATCGTCGATTACTCGGCAAGCGTATCGGTCGACGACAACGTTGATCCTTCGCCTACCCTGACCTGCACGCCAGCATCGGGCAGCCTGTTCCCACCCCTGAAGACAGTGGTCGAATGTACCGCGACCGACAGTTCGGGCAACAGCAGCTCTGCGAGCTTCGAGGTCCGGGTAGGCTATGCCAGCGGTTTCGGCATAACGCCCACCAAGACTTCGATGAAAGCGGGCAGCAGCAACCCGCTAACCTGGGGCTGGCAAGACGCATCGGGCGGAACGATCGATTCATCGGGTGATACGCAGATCCTGTCGATCTACCAATGCGGCGGCGCGCTTGTCCTTACGACGGCGGGCGACCCGGGAAGCAGCGGATTCCGCGTGAAGTCAGACCTGTCATGGGAGTTTAACTTCCAGGCGGATGACGTTGATGGGACCCCGCTGCTGGCGGGCAAGTACTGTGCAGTGGTGGAAAGCTCATTGACGGAGCAGAAGCTATACTCGCCGCCGATCAACGTGCGGTAAGCGTTAGAACCTGCTGCGGGCGTCGTCGGCGAGCTCGCCTTTCGGCCTTCCGGCGACGAATGTCCGGTAGCGCTCCTTCGCGGAATGAGTCATGCCGAGCGACTCTTCCGCGCGCCCGATCCAGTAGGGCAGCGTCCCTGTGTATCGCCAGGTCGGCTGGTCGTCGAGGAACAGCGCCGTCGCCTCTCCCAGGCGCTGGGTGCAGGCCTCGAATTCACCGATCGCTTCGGCCGGGAAACCGGCTTGCACGTAGGCCTGGCCGAGGTGAAACCGGACCAGCCACATATCCGAAAACTCGACGGCAGCGTTGAGCTTGTCGACGGCATCAACAGTATCGTCCTGTGCAAGTGCGACGAGACCTTCAATCATGCGCCCGTACGCGCGACTCTGTGATTGCAGCCTGCCGCCGAGCGTCTCGGCGATCGCGAGCGCGGCGTCATAATCTCCGAGCCTGATGTACACGAGTGCGGCGGGAATGAGTCGTGCGCTCCCCCCTGTGGCGACGGCTGCCTCGAGCGCCGTACGGGCCTCGTCACGCAAGCCGAGTTCGGCGTAAGCGTCAGCCAGTACGACCTGCTTGGTACCGAGTGCCCGGCCGTTGCCCGACGCTTTGTCGAGTTCGACGCCAGCCAGCAGTGTCGACACGGCCGCCTCGAAATTGCCGCCAAGCATGTCGAGATCAGCCTTGCCGAGATTGGCAAGCGAAGCGGCCGGCTCGCCGGCTGCGCGCATGCTGTCGTAAGCAGTAGCCGCGCCCTTAATGTCACCGGCGGCGGCCTTCGCCATTGCGATCGGCAGCCAGGCAACAAAGCGAGCCGAGTCCAGCGCCAGGGTCTTTTCTGCTTCTGCCTGCGCCTTTTCCCATTCGCCGGCGTACATCGCATACAACGCATAATTCGATTGCATAACGACGCTGTTCGGATAGATTTTCAGCGCCTCGCTTCCATGGTGAGTCGCCGACGCAAAATCGAGCGTCGCGAAGTAGGCGATCGCGAGATTGTTATGCGCTGCATTATCGGCCGGATAAGCTTCCACGAGCGCCGTGTAATTGTTGATCGCGGCCTCGTAGTTGCCAGTAACAGCCATGTAGTAGAGTCCGAGCGTCCGGTAGCGCTCACGCGGCGTCATCGTTTCCATCTTCGAAAGCGCACGTTCCCACATCGCGCTCGCCTCGTCGTCGCGGCCAAGGTTGAACAACGTCAATGCCCAGCCGGACAAGGCTCGTCCGAAATCCGGGTCTTTCTCGACCGCGGCCGCATAGAATTCGAGCGCCCGATCGCGCTCTCCTTTCAGCGCAAGCGCCTGTGCTGTCGTATAGTCCTGCACGGCTTCGAGCGATGCCGCAGTAAAGGTCTCAACCTGGCCACCCCCGCCGGCACCAACACTCTTGTCGCCTAAAGCTTCGCGGATCTCGCCCGCGAGGTCCCCGATCGCCGTGAGAACCTCGATCTTGTCGCGCGCGCCGGCGCCCAGCTCCGCAATCTCCACACCATTGATCGTGTCGATGGCGGTAATTGTGAACTCGTAGCCGGAATCACTCGGTTCGATCCGGCCCATGACAGTCACCGACACGCCCTCGCGAATCGAGACGAGTTGTGCAACCTCCGCCGGCAAGCCGATAACGTCCGGCCGCAGGCTGCGCGCGATTTTCTCCGCCGAAGCGCGGGGATAAGTCGTAGTGAAGGAAGCGCCTTCGATCCCGATCTGCAGCACCTGCTCCAGCGAACCATCGAAGACAGGATCGCCCGTCAGGTTCTCGAAATCCGCGATCATTACCGACACGGGTGCGGGTTCCTCAACGATGTCCGGCCCGCTGGTCACGTTCAGGTACAGCGACATTATCAGCGCCACGCTCAGCACGCCGATGACGACGAAGTCCATCTTGCGGCTGCCAACCGGCGGCACGACCGTGTCCGTCGGCCCGGCCTGCACCTCGATACCGCGGGCAGATACATCGTATATCCAGGCCAGCACGAGCATGACCGGGAAGCCGACAAACGCGATGATGATCAGCGCGCGCATCATCCACTCGGGTGCATCGAATGTGGGCAGGATGACGCTGCCAACCTCGATCAATATCCACGCGACACCGATATACAGTCCGGCAGTCCGAAATACTTCTCGACGTCGTAATTCGCGTATGAATCTGTTCATTGATTATTGTCGTACGCTTGCCAGGACAGCGGTGAGTCTACCATGCAGTTTATTGTGGATTCTCAGGCCAGTTCTTCGTCGATCGTCGCCTCGATCACCGAACGAATCGGACCCTCCATCAGCTTGAGGGCGAATCCCAGCCGGACATCGAGTTCGATGCTGTCTGCAGCCACCATCAGCTGACCATTGACGCCATTGCCGCTTACTTTCATGGCATCGCCGTGCCAGGTCGAACGCAGCGAGAATTGCTGCTTCAGGTCAGCGGCAATCCTGTCGGCGCGCTTGCGCGCCTCTTCCATCCCCAGATTGTGACTTCTTCGTATTCTCAATTTTCCAGGTTCCAAGAGTGCTGATTTCTAGTGTGACCACCCTAATCCTAACAGCTAGGATTCATTCATCGAAACCAGCCCGTTCATAGGAGACTCACAATGGCCGGCAAAAAACGCACTACAAAACAGAAAGATAGCGAGAACATCGTAAGCGAGATCGGCGAAAATCTCGAGCACGCATTCCTCGCCGGACTCGGCGCGCTGTCAAATGCACAGAAGAAGGGCGCCAAAACATTCAACTCGCTCGTCAAGCAGGGCGAAGACTTCCGCAAGAAGACCTCGAAGAAGACCGAGTCTCTGATCGACGACGTACAAGACGCGATTCGCGACATGTCGGACGACGCTCAGGACAAGGCTACCGGCCTACTCGACCAGGTTCGCGACAAGTCCAGGCTCAACAAGCTGACCGATGCGTTTGATTCTCGCGTTGCTGACGCAATGGATCGCCTGAATGTTCCGAGCAAGAACGACATTGACGCTATCAACAAGAAGCTCAACAAGATCATCAAGCTTCTTGGCGAACAGGCCAAGCCAGTCGCAAAACCAGCTGCCAAGCCAAAGACAGCGAAGAAAGCGACGCCGAAGCCTGCTGCCAAGCGCACGAGCACCAAGAAAACCACAGCCAGAAAGACGGCTAAAAAGACCGCAACGCAAGTTGCCGCATAGGACTTAGGAAATGACCACAAAGAAAGTAGTTCACAAAAAAGCAGCCCCGAAAACGGTATTTGAGAAACTGGAAGACAGCGTAATCGCCGTTCCATTCAAATTCGCCAACAAGACATTCCTCGCCAGCCTGGGTCTGTTCTCGGTGGTACAGAAGGAATTGCTCAAGAATATCGACAAGTACGCCAAAGATGGCGAAAAAGTTCGCGACGACATCCAGTCCTCTTTCAAAGGCTTCCGCAAGGAAATCAAGAAAGAAGTCGAAGATGTTGTTGAGGAAGCCAAAGAAGTGACCGAAACGGTTCGCGAAACTTTGAAGAAAGCAGCTTAACTCCCCCCCCCTGTTGAGTTGCTTCTCTCCTCAAGGGCCGCCTTGCGCGGCCCTTTTTTATTCCTCGTAGTGAGAAGCCAGCTCCGCCATGTGCCCGGTGGCATCATCTGACGTATACGGCTTCAGCGCACTGAGAATGGAGCCCGCGACAGCCAACGCCGAATCGTCGGCGGATTTCGCCTGTCCAACAAGGCCATCAAAACGGTCGGAAAACAACGCCAGAACGGCCAGGTTGCGACTTACAATTGATGCATCAGAGTTACTCAGGCTCAGGAACCCGCTCCGGGACATTTCGCGAAGATAGATCTCGAAAATAGCCTTGAGTCCTTTGGCAAATTTCCCAAGTACGCGTCCTACGCGAGGGTACGCGTCTGCGAGTGTCTCGAGATCCCGAAAAAGAAATCTATACGCCGCCGTGCACTCGAGCAACAGGTGCAGAAACACCCAGAAGTCATCAAGGGACACGTGCTCCACATCGGGCGGCTGCAGGACCTTCTTCGCATCTGCCTGAAACTCATCGAGCAGTGCCTCGACGATCTGCTCCTTTTTTCGGAAGTGGTAGTGAAGATTGCCAGGACTGATGTCAACCTCGTCGGCGATTTCGTTGGTCGTCGTCTTGGGCTCGCCCTTATCGTTGAACAGCAGCAGGCTTGCGACGAGCACCCGGTTTCGCGTGTTACCTCTCATAGTTCGTACGATGGGGCAAAAGGACCGTCGATTCAATGGATGCCGCGACATACCCGCGGTAGGTAGATGTCCTTACGCAAATTCTTGATCCAACGTATTGAGAATCATGTCGGGACAAGGATGATACGCGTACAGGACATTAGTACATGCGAATTTCCTCATGTACTGATTCCGGGCGGACTGTTTAAGTACAAAGAAATGATGTGCATCGCATTCAAGCACGCACCAGCGACTCCTGCCCGAGCCTCGGTATTCGCCGGGCCGATTCTATTCCTGAATCTGTTCGACTCCCGCTTCAATCACTCATATTGGGAGAACCAAAATGACACCAACTAGGCATGGCCATCACAATCGGGCCATTCTTCTGCTGATCTCAGTACTTGCTCTTGGACTCGCAGGATGCGACGGCAAAGATGGCGCTCCTGGCAGCGACGGCGCCGCTGGCACTCCCGGTGCCGACGGCCAGGCTTGCTGGGATCTGAATAACAATGGCGTTGGCGATCCCGAAGAAGATATTAATGGCGACGGCGTCGTTGATGTTTACGACTGCAACGCCTACGCCAGCGGTGCCTACGAGATTGACCAGCTGCACGCAGGTTACTTCACGGAGCATCCGTACGAAGGCACGAAGTCGTGCCTGCTGTGCCACGGGAAGCTTGCTGACGAAGTGCTTGAAACCGCGCACTTCAAGTGGGAAGGTCTGGCGACGAACATCGTAGGCCATGAAGGTGATATTCACGGTAAGAACGATATCCTGAATAACTTCTGCATCGCCGTGCCGAGCAACGAAGGCCGCTGCACGCAGTGCCATACTGGCTACGGTTACAGGGACGCAACGTACGACTTCGGCGATACGGAAAATATCGACTGCCTCGTCTGCCACGACCAGACAGCCACGTATGCCAAAGCTCCGACGACAGCCGGTCTGCCGGCAGACAGTGTTGACCTTGGCGCGGTCGCTCAAAGCGTTGCTGACAACGGCGGCAGCCCGACGATTGAAAACTGCATCGACTGCCACGCATTTGCAGGCGGCGGCGACAACGTCAAGCACGGCGACATCGCCCTGGATCTCGCGAACACGACACGCGAATACGACGTGCACATGGGCACTGATGGGGTGGCGCAGTTCGATTGCGTAGACTGCCACCAGGTCAAACGCGACCTCGACGGCAACCTGCTGTCACACGGTATCGGCGGCATGCCGTACCACTCGGTTGACGAGGGCAACATGAAACAGTGTGACGACTGCCACGGCGAAGTGAACAACCTTCACGCAGGAACCTCAGTGGAAATCGTTTTCCGGAACAACAACCATCAACGCCTTGCTTGCCAGGTCTGCCACATTCCGACATTTGCGCGTAAGACTTCCACGAAAGTTGAGTGGTATTGGGAAGACGCGGGTCAGGATATTGATCCGATTCCTGTCGACCCTGCCACCAATCGCCCGACCTACGACAAGAAGAAAGGCACGTTCGTGTGGGCCAACAATGTCCGGCCAACACTGCTATTCCACAACGGCAAATGGAACAAGATGTTGATTGGTTCCGATGGCCATGAATCTGATGTATACGAGTCAGAACCTGTTGTACTCGGTGGCCCTGCCGCAACATATGAGGATGCCGACGCAATGATCTATCCGTTCAAGAAGATGATCGGCAACCAGGTTGCTGACACTGAATTCAAACGGATTCTCGTGCCGCACCTGTTTGGTCCGGCTGGCGGACCAAATCCTTATTGGGGCAAGTTCGACTGGGATCTCGCTCTGCAGGATGGCGCGGCGTATACCAATCGGCCGTACAGCAGAACCTTTGGATTCGTCGATACCGAGATGTACCTGACGGTCAACCACGAAGTCGCTCCTAAAGAAAATGCCTGGGGCATGGACGGCGAATGTGGCGATTGCCACTTCAGCGGACAGATCGACTGGGTAGCCCTCGGCTACGACAGGGATCCGGTTCAAGGCGGAGGAAGACCTTAATACTCCCCTTGCCAACAGAAAACGGCAACTCGAGGCGCCCGCAATGGGCGCCTCTTTTGTTCCGCGGTGAGACTTTATTACAGAGCACCCGCCAGGGGCCCGCTATAGGCGCCAACAGAATCCCCGATACCGCGCGCCAAAACTCGGCTCGTACACCAGCCCCTAGCGCACGCCCTCGGTACCGAGCTCGGTCAGCATCTGGTGCCAGTAATCAAGAGCCGTAAAGAACGAGCGTACGGGTACTCGTTCATTCAACCCATGGGCGAAATCGTCTTCCTCGCGCATGAAAAGGCCACTGGCGCCGTAGGACGGCATGCCGGCCATCCTCGTATACTGGCTGTCCGTTGCCCCGGCCGACATTTTGGGAATCAGCGGCACCTCACCGTAGTGATCGTTCGCCGCTGCTGCCACTGCCGCGGTGACATCTTCGCGCAGCGGTGACATTGGACCTTCATTCGCCTCGTAAATCGACTTGATCTCAAGTGCGGGGTTCGCCGCGGCCCGGACCAGTTGCGCTTCAACTTCTTCGGCAGGAACGCCCGGAAAAATTCGGCAGTTGATTGTCGCCGTTGCTGACTGCGGCAAGGCGTTCTCGGCATGCCCGGCCCTCAGCATCGTCGCGATACAGGTTGTTCGGGTATTGCCGACCTCCCCGGGATGAGTTTCGAGAACCGCCTGCGCCTTCGCATCGTCCGGATTGCGCGCGTATGCACCCATCGCCTCGCCGAGCTCGCCGCCAACCAATGTCGACATCTCACTGAAGTAGCCACGAGTCACCTCATTGATGCGGGACGGAAAGCGATACTGCTCAATGTTCTTGAGGACCGTGGCCAGTTCGTAAATCGCATTGTCAGCCCGGGGCCTCGAACTGTGACCGCCTGGATTTCGAATCGTCAGCTCGTAGGTAACATACGTCTTTTCAGCAGCCTGAAGAAGGTAAGAGACCGGCTCGTGGTCGTGGTCTTGGTAGCCGCCACCCGCGTCTGTATTGAGTACGAATTCCGCGTCGACCAGGGCCCGATGTTCGTTTACGAGCGACCGGATAGTCTCCATCGTGGTTTCTTCGTCGCCTGTGAACGCAACGATAAGGTCACGGGTCGGCGTAAATTTTTCGCGCAACAGCCGTGCGAACGTGGCCGTAAGCATGGCGATGCCCATCTTGTTATCCGAGGTACCACGGCCGAAGAAGAAGCCATCTTCTTCAATCAGGGAATACGGATCTCGCTCCCAATCCGAACGAATCGCGTCTACGACGTCCATGTGTGCAAGCAGGAGAATCGGCTTCTTGTTCGAGAGGCCGTTGCCACGATATCGCACCACGAGAGAGGCCACCTCTTCTCCTGTGGAAATGATTTGCGGAATGATGACTACGTCCGCAGCGTCGATACCCGCATCGATATATCGCTGCGCAAGGTACTCGGCCATTGCCGGTACATTGCCGTGACCGGCAGCGGTACGCATTGAGATGATGTCGCGAAAAATCTCCAGCGCTTCCCTCTGGTAGTCCTTGTTGTATTTCGAACTGTGTTCCTGGGCGCCGGCCACATTAGCCAGCAACACGCACACCAGCAGAAAAGAAAACCTGAACATGACCACCCCTTTGATTGTTATTTTGTTCCCCAAGCAACATAGTATTGATGCGGCTGACAATAGCAACAAGATGGAGAGCGGCATGCGCCGGACGCTGACAAGCATTTGTTTCTTATTTTTTTCCCTCGCGGCTCAGGCTGGCACGGTACTGATTGAAGACGTCCGCATATTCAATGGTGTCGACGAAAAACCAGCGACTGGTAGCATCCTCGTTGTCGATGGCCTGATTGAGACGATCTCGAGTGACACGATCGACGCTCCCGATGGCGCAACAGTCATTGCGGGCAACAACCGCATCCTGACGCCCGGGTTTATCGACCTGCATGTCCATCTTTCCATGCATTCTCCGGCAAATTCGGGAAGGGAACACGCCACGGCGGTCGGCGCCCGCTCTGTCGCCGCAGCGAAATTCTTTCTCGACCACGGTTTCACGACAGTCCGTGACGCCGGCGGCACGCACCCGGACCTCGCACGTGCTTTCAATTCGGGACAGATCTACGGGCCGCGCGTCTATCCGTCTGGCGCTATCGTGTCCCAGACAGCGGGCCACGGCGATTGGCGCGCTCGGCACGAGCCGCATCCTGCTATCACTGGCGGCAGCCCTTATATGACCGCTGATAACGCGATCCTGGCCGATGGCGTCGACGCAACGCTCGTGGCGGTGCGTGAGAACCTCAAGAACGGGGCAACGCAGATCAAGATCATGGGTGGAGGAGGCGTCGCGTCAGAGTTCGATCCGATCCACGCGCTGCAGCCCTCCCCGGCCGAGATCCGTGCCGCCGTGCAGGCAGCCGGCGACTGGGGCACGTACGTGCTCGCTCACGCGTACACGAGCGAAGCCGTGACCAGGCTTGTTGAGAACGGCGTCAAGTGTATTGAGCACGGTCTGCTTATCGATGACAAGACCGCCAAACTCGTTGCCGAGAATGACGTCGTCATAAGCACACAACTCGTTATCTTCCGCTCCCTGCTGCGCATGCCGGGCCTGTCCGACCTCCAGAGAGAGAAGGCCCGCCAGGTTCTCGCTGGTCAGGAAAACCTGGTGCGGCTCATCAAGAAATACGACATTACGACCGGGTTCTCGACGGACTTCATCTTCGGCGAGTACCACGGCCTGCCGCGCGAGTTCACTGAACGCGCCGAGTTCTGGTCGAATGCCGAGGTGCTGCGCCAGGCAACGTCCGAGAGCGCCGAGATCATCCGTATGTCAGGCAAACTCAACCGCCACGGCAAGTTCGGCGAGATTCGTGAGGGCTGGGTCGCCGATCTGCTGCTCCATGAGGGCGAACTGCTCGACGACCTGTCCATTTTGGCCGACCCTGAAGCCAATTTGGCGCTTATAATGAAGTCTGGCGAAATCATAAAAAACACGCTCTAGCGCTCGCGGAATTGCAGATTCCGCCCATACCAGATAGGTGACAAACCGAAATATTCGGCCTTGGTTCGGTGCGCTAAGCTTGGTTAAAACGAGACCGAGAGGACCAGCTCATGCCCTATTCTACTGCCGATATCCGTAACATCTGCCTTGTCGGACCGAGCCACGCGGGAAAGACCCTGCTGACTGAAGCGCTGCTGTTCGCAGGCGGGAAAATCGCGGAAAAGGGCTCGATAGAAAAAGGAACCACAGTTTCCGACTACACACCACGCGAGAAGGAAATCGGCCACTCGCAGTTCAACTCTGTCTGTCACCTCGATCACGAGGGAATTCACGTCAACCTGGTTGACACACCGGGATACCGCGACTTCTACGGTCGCGCCAAGTCGGTGTTGCCCGCCGGCGACACGGCCGCCGTCGTCATTAACGCCCAGGCCGGGGTCGAGATGGTTGCTCGCCGCATGATGAACGCGGCACATGAGCAACGCATGTGCCGCATGATTATCGTTAACCAGATCGACGCCGAAGGCGTCAATCTGAAGAAAGTATTTAAAGAAATCCAGGAAGCATTCGGACCCGAGTGTCTGCCAATGAACCTGCCTACAGCAGATGGCAAGGCTGTCGTCGACTGTTTCTTCCAGCCCGAAGGTGACGAGACTGCATTCAGTTCCGTCAGCGAGGCGCATACGCAGATTGTCGACCAGGTCGTCGAGCTCGATGAGGAACTCATGGAGTTGTACCTCGAGCAGGGCGAGGAACTGCAGCCGGAGCAATTGCACGACCCATTCGAGAAAGCACTGCGTGAGGAGCACCTTATACCGGTTTGCTTTGTCTCGGCTGAAACCGGTGTCGGTATTCGCCAGCTGCTGCAGATTTTCGAACGCCTGATGCCGAATCCGATCGAAGCAAATCCGCCGATGTTTTTGATCGGCGAAGGAAGCGATGCCAAGGAAGTCGAGGTTCTTCCAGATCCTTCGAAGCACGCAGTCGCTCACGTATTCATGGTAAACATCGACACGTTCAAGGGACGGCTCGGCGTATTCCGCATTCACCAGGGAACCATCAACGCCGGCAATCAGCTGTACGTCGGAGACGCGCGCAAGCCATTCAAGGCGACGCAGCTACTCAAGGTCAATGGCGAAACACACTCGAAGGTCGAGACTGCCGTGCCAGGCGATATTTGCGCGGTCCCGCGCGTCGACGAGGCACATTACGGCGCCGTGTTGCACGACTCACACGACGAGGACCATTTCCACCTCAAGCCAATTGCGCTGCCACAGCCGATGTTTGGCCTCGCGATAAGGCCAAAGAACGACGCCGACGCACAAAAGACATCGGATGCGTTGCACATTGCTGAAGCCGAGGACCCGTCGGTGTATGTAGAGCACAATGCGTCTCTGAACGAGGTCGTGCTACTCGGTCTGGGCGAACTCCACCTCTCAACCATATTGCAGCAGATTGAAGACCGTTACAGCCTTGACCTCGTGACGACGCTGCCCTCCATCGCATACCGCGAGACGATCACGGCCAAAGCCGAAGGGCACCATCGCCACAAGAAACAAACCGGCGGTGCCGGCCAGTTCGGCGAAGTGTACCTGCGAATCGAACCGCTTCCGCAAGGCCGCGGTTTTGAATTCGGAAGTGCCGTGGTCGGCGGCGCCATTCCCAGCCAGTTCATCCCTGCGGTCGAGAACGGTGTACGGCAGGCGATGAAGGAAGGCGCGATGCACGGTTACCCGATGCAGGATATCAAGGTCACCGTATACGACGGCAAGCACCACAACGTTGACTCCAAGGAAATCGCATTCGTGCAGGCGGGCAAGAAGGCATTCCTGGATGCGGTGGCGAAGGCACGGCCCATCGTCATGGAGCCCATCGTCGACGTCGAATTTACGATCCCGGGCGATTGCGTCGGTGGGGTCACAGGTGACCTGTCAGGCATGCGCGGCATAATCAGCGGGACTGAGGGGCTACCCGACAATCGCCTGCTGGTTAGCGGTAAAGCACCGTTGCAGGAATTGCAGGGCTATCATTCGCGCCTGAAATCTCTGACGGGCGGCGACGGCAGCTTCACGATGGACTTCAGCCATTATGCGGAGGTGCCGCCAAACGAGCTGAAACAGTTACAGTCTGCCGCCGAGGAGGCATAAAAAAAGGGCGCCGCAAGGCGCCCTTTTCGTAACGGCGTTAATCAATAGCGCCCGTGTTGTTTGAATATGTAGTTACTGAGCTCGACGAACTCGGTGTTCATCCGATGTACGATCCGGTGTGCCGACCGCGCCACGGCGCGCATGACTTTGTAGACCAGCTGCGGGTACGAATCGACAATGGTTTCGAATGCCTCCCGCGTCAGGGACAGGACGTGTGTTTCACAAAGCGCTCGCAGCCCTACCGTGTGCGGCGAACCATCGACGAAGCTCAGCTCGCCTGCCAACTCGCCGTCCCGCAGGACAGCCAGGCTGGCAAAGTCATCAGCGCCCGTGCGTTTTACGACTTCGACCTTGCCCATCAGGATCACGTGCAACGCGTCGTCGCTGGTGCCGTCTTCGATAAGAAAGTCACCGTCGGCCAGATGGCGCTCGGTCATCAGGCTGCCCAGGATCTCTACTTCAGCGTCCGTTAGTTCGGCGCCCAGTGACGAGTGGACAATCAATCTCGCAATATCGTTCATGCGCAATACTATCCGCTGCGGAAAATACAGGGTCAATTGGGGTTAGCCACATTACTCAAATACCGTAAATATCAGGACAATATCGCCATGACGAAACTGACTAAAAGCTACATGACCGGTGAGGGTTCCGGTCAGCTGCTCTACGAAACTATTGGCAATTGCTTCGATCGTATTGTCGAGCAGTATCCCGATAGTCCCGCGTTGATCGTCCCTTTCCAGGATATCCGCTGGACCTACCGTGAACTCCAGGTGCAGGTAGACCGGTTTGCCGCCGGCCTGCTGGCCCTTGGTATCGAAGCCGGTGACCGCGTCGGAGTCTGGGGGCCCAACAGCTATGAATGGGTAGTCACACAGTTCGCAACCGCGAAAATAGGCGCGATCATGGTGTGCATCAACCCGGCATACCGCCTGTTCGAACTTGAGTTCGTTATGAACAAGGTCGAGTGCAAGGCGATTGTTTCGGCGGAGAAGTTCAAGAGCAGCGAATACCTGGCCATGCTAAACAAGCTGGCACCAGAACTTTCGTCCTGCGAGCCGGGCTACCTTCGCGCCGATAAACTTCCGTATCTGACCACTGTCATTCGCATGGGTGAAGGCCAGTCATCGGGTATGTTCAATTTCAAGGAAGTGTGTGAATTTGGTGCCGACAATGCTCACAAACGGTTCGCAGACTTGCGGACCGAGCTGGGCCCGGACGACGCAATCAATATTCAGTTCACAAGCGGAACTACCGGCAATCCCAAGGGCGCAACACTGACACACTGCAACATACTCAATAACGGTTACAACGCCGGTCTTGGTATGCGTTTGACCTCTGAAGACAAGTTATGCATGCCAGTGCCTCTCTACCATTGCTTCGGCATGGTCCTCGGCGTGCTCGCGTGCGTAACTACCGGCGCCGCTATCGTTTTGCCGAGTCCGGTGTATGACCCCGTATCGACATTGAAGGCTGTCGAGGACGAACAGTGCACTGCCCTGCACGGTGTACCAACCATGTTCGTAACCGAACTCGATCATCCGGAATTCGCGTCGTTTGATACGTCGAGTTTGCACACCGGGATCATTGCGGGCGCACCCTGCCCCGAGGAATTGATGAAGCGCATCATCGCAGACATGCACATGGACAAGGTGCTGATCGGCTATGGGCAAACCGAACTGAGCCCGGTCAATCATATGACCCTGCCGGACGATTCGCTGGAGAACCGGACGCAGACTGTCGGGCGCCCGATCCCCTACGTCGAAGTGAAAATCGTCGACCAGAACGATCGCGTAGTGCCGATAGGCGAACAGGGCGAAATCTGTACACGTGGCTACTCAGTCATGAAAGGCTACTGGAACGACGAGGAAAAGACTGCCGAGACTATTATCGATGGCTGGCTGCACTCGGGCGACCTGGGCACGATGAACGAACACGGCTACGTACGCATCACCGGGCGTATCAAGGACATGATTATCCGGGGCGGTGAGAACATCTATCCACGCGAAATCGAGGAGTTCCTGTACACCCATCCGAAGGTGAGTGAGGTCCAGGTATTCGGCGTCGAGGACCCGAGGATGGGTGAGGAAGTGTGCGCGTGGGTGCAGATCCGTGATGGTGAGTCTGCCACGGAAGATGAAATACGCGATTTTTGCAAAGGCCAGATTGCCCATTTCAAGATTCCACGATACGTACGATTTGTCTCGGAATACCCGATGACCGTGACGGGCAAAATCCGTAAGGTCGAAATGCGTGAGATGATGGCAAGGGAATTATACGGTCAGCGCAGGAACGTCGCGTTTTGAGTTTTACCGCGGATCGAGCACCCGGCGTATGAGACAACGGGGAGACGGAAGGAGATATGAGTTCGCATCCCTGGCCATCCGGCGCGGCGCACGTTCTTTTCCTTCTCGATGCTCGTCATCGTGTGGAGGAACGATTGCTCCGCGACTGGCTGACCAGTACCCGCCGTAATTCCGGATTCACCGGTGCCGCCGAACAGGTCGTCCTCAACACAAAGGGAAAGCGCGATCCGCTGAAGTTGAGCATCCTCTCCGAACAGGCGCTCCCTGCTGAAACGCTTATCATTCCGGTGCGCGTTGCCTGGCAGACATCAGCGTTTACAAAAGACGAAACACCGCGCATCCGTGATCTTTGGCGAAAACCGCGTCGACCAGGCATATGGCGTGCCCGCAACATTCTCAGGCGTCACCCGGAGCGCGCGCACTGCATTGCCGCCGAGTCCGCTACGCTGAGCAATTTGCGCGAACGCCTGCGGATCCGGTCTGGCCACGACCACACGCACATCGACCTGAGCGAATACATTTTCGATCAGGCCGCGCTGTCACTCGACGTGGCCGAACACCGGCTGCGTGGCAGCCGTTATAAAGTGCCTCGTGATGTGGCAAAGCACCTGCAGGCCCAGCCCCGGTTCCGGCAGAGACTCGCTGAACTCAGCGAAGAAACGGGCCGGTCCGTCAAGGATCTACAGAAAGAAGCCGGCGGCATCATGAAAGAGATGATCTCGACGCCCAACACCTTCTGGATCGACGCATTCGGTATGCTCAACAAGAAGATCCGCCGCATGGGCTATGAAGATGACATGGTCATCAACGAGGACGCGCTGGAGTCCATTCGTCGCATCACTTCTGATCATCCGACCGTCTTCCTGTTCACGCACAAGACCCACGTGGATGCCTTCGCCCACACGTCGGTTATGTACGAAAATGATTTTCCCGTACCGCATACGCTCGGCGGTGTGAATATGGCATTCGGAGGGCTGGGATTCATAACGCGGCGAGCTGGCGCAATATTTATTCGTCGCAGCTTCAAGGATGATCCGTTGTACAAGATGATCCTGCGGCAGTACATCGGCTACCTCATGGACAAGCGTTT
>Ga0316192_10001508_pt1 | contig 17097 bp, 19 predicted proteins | sample MerIslwburrow_MG_FD_204931 | JGI IMG/M metagenome (GOLD analysis project Ga0316192, IMG submission 204931) | Coastal sediment microbial communities from Maine, United States - Merrow Island worm burrow | ecosystem: Environmental > Aquatic > Marine > Coastal > Sediment | place: USA: Maine...
ACGCCCACGGCATGGTAAGCACCGGCTCGAGATGGGGCACGCGCACCACCACCACCACGCCGAGGTCGCCGGCAATCGCCGTCGGCTAGCGATCGCGCTGGTGCTGACGGCCATCTACATGGTGGCCGAAATCGTCGGGGGTTTGCTCTCGAACTCGCTCGCCCTACTAGCCGACGCGGGGCACATGTTTTCGGATACGGCGGCGCTCGGTCTGTCTTTGGTGGCGGTCACGCTGGCGCAACGACCTGCGACCTCGCACCGAACATACGGATTTCATCGCGCCGAGATCCTCGCGGCTCTGGCGAACGGTGCTGCGCTGCTCATCCTCGCTGTCCTCATTGCGCGGGAGGCCTGGGAGCGCATCGCGGAGCCTCCGGATGTCCACGGCGGGCTGATGCTCGCTGTCGCGTTCGGCGGACTCGCGATCAACTTCGCCAACCTCATGATTTTGAGTGGGGGCCGAAAACAGAACTTGAACGTGAGGGGGGCGTGGCTTCACGTGATGGCGGACGCCCTAGGCAGCGTCGGCGCTATCGCGGCTGGCGCAGCGATCTATTTCTTCGATTGGCGCTGGGCTGACCCCGCCGCCTCGTTCGTGATCGCCTCGTTGGTGGTGTACTCCGCCTGGGGTCTCGTGCGGGAAACCCTGGATGTCTTGATGGAGGGTGTGCCCAAAGGCATCTCGATCGACGAGGTCACGGGCGCTCTGATGGGCCTGCCCGGAGTTCTGGACACTCACGACCTGCACGTCTGGTCGCTGACGAGCGGCCGGAACATCGCAACGATACACCTCGTCATTGCCGACGACGCAGACCACCAAGGCATCATCGATACGGCCAACCGAACCCTGGCGGAACGCTTTTCGATCAGCCACGCCACCATTCAGGTCGAGCACGACGAGCTCGCCAACAAGTGCAAGCCCTGCGCCCCGGCTGCCGCAGCGGGCTGAGCGTTTCAGGCGTCGGCGGGCTCAGCCCGGGCGCATTGGGCGCAGATACAGATTTTCCCCTGCGCCTCGGCCGGAATCGAAGCGATGGTGTCCGGTTCGATCGCCGCCGTCATGCACCAACACGTCTCTGGTGAACGACCGGCCGCCACGGCGCACTCGTTGGCGCGACCACACAACGGACATTTCGACTCATCACTGAAGTCTCGGGGTTCACTCATTTGATCTGACTCATGTTTTCGATCTGCTCGTACTGCTGCCTGTAAAGCTCCTCGATGTAGCCATGCATGTCGTTCAGGCGTACGACCTGCTTCTGCGGCGTAGCCTCCTTCTCGTTGGCATCGCAGAGCTTCACCAGCTCTTTCACTGCTTCGAGGGAGCTCGTCGCCTTCGTGGCAGACACCGCAACCAGCGCCGTCATCGCCAGCGCCGGCAGCGCAACCATGAGGAGCCGAGACCAGACCCCAGGCGGGGTTCGTGCAACCATATAGGGCGTCATCATGACCAGGACGATCGCAGCGAAGCTCGCGAGAATCCACGGACCATGGCGGTGCCAAACGTGGCGCCACGCCCCCGCGCTCTCCTCGCTCCGTGCCTCATTGCAAGGGTCTGATTCCTTGAGGTATCGAAGCTCGTCTTCGACCGCATCCGCCAGGTCCTCGGCAAGCTCCTCGTGTAGCTCCACGTTCGACAGATCGACAGCGCGCGCCTGCGAACGCTTCTCCGGAGGCACCATCGAGAAACGGTTGACGTACACTATTCTCCCCGAATCGCCTTTGTACGAGTAGAAGACGGGCGACGACTGCGCCTGGCCAAGAGTCGCCCAGAGCGAAACGGCTACGATGCACAATACGCGCATCAGTTCTTCTTCGTGACAGCGGTGAGAATCAGCATGCCGGCGACCGCGCTTGAGAACGAGCCTAGGATGACTCCGATCTTGGCGGCCACCAAGAGCTCCCCGGAAAGCCCGAGCGACGCGATAAACAGCGCCATGGTGAACCCGATGCCGCCGAGGAACGCCGCCCCGCCGAGAATCGGCCAAGTGACGCCGTCGGGGCGGGACGCCCAGCCGAACTTCACGGTGAGCCAGGAGGCGCCGAAAATGCCGATCGGCTTGCCGAAGAAAAGGCCAGCCGCGATGGCGAGACCAACCGGGTGGCCAACGTCCTCGAGCTGTACGGGCACGCCGGCATTCGCGAGGGCGAAAAGCGGCATGATCGCAAACGCCGTCCAAGGGTGAAGCGCACGCTCGATGCGAGACAGCGGGGAGACCGCCTCGCGCGACGCGAACGCGAGGTTGGCCACCATGAGCTGAGCATCCCGAAGACTCGTCTCCTCCTTGCGAAGCGTTTCGTCCGTATGGCGAAGAAAGCCGAGGAAGCTAGGTCCGCCGAGCCACGGCAGAGCCGGACACATCAGGCCGAGCACCACACCCGCAATCGTTGGATGAATGCCTGACTTGAGCGTGCACAGCCATACGACGAAGCCGACATAGACGTACGACCACACGTTCCGAACCCCGAGGCGATTCATCGCTGCAACGACGATGACCCCGATCGCTCCTCCAAGGAGCCACGTCGTCTTGATGGACGCCGTGTAGAAAAGCGCGATCACCAGGACGGCCGCAAGATCATCGACAATCGCGAGCGAGAGCATCAACACCGTGAGTCCGTAGGGCACCCGTTTCCCGAGGAGCGAGAGACAGCCGACGACGAACGCGATGTCGGTGGCCATCGGCACGGCCCAACCCCTCTCGCCTTCCTGTCCCGACTGAAAAGCGAGATAGATGGCTACCGGAACGACTACGCCGCCAAGCGCCGCGGCTACCGGAAGCACCACCTTCTTGGGATCACTCAGCTCGCCGATGACCAACTCGCGCTTGATCTCGAGGCCGATCACGAAGAAGAAAATGGGCATGAGCCCGTCGTTCACCCAGTACCAGAGCGGGTACGCGAGCTCGAAATCGCCGATCGCGAGACGCAGCTCCTGGTTCCAGAACGCGGCGTACGCATCTGCATGAGACGAGTTGGCGGCGAACAAGGCAATCGCCGTGCAGACCAGCAAGACGATGCCGCTGGCCGACTCAATGTGCGTGAACGCGGCGATCGGTCGACGCAGCCGCTCGATGGGCCGCTCGGGCAAACTCGTAATCCGAGCGTAGGATTGCTCCGGGTCCGGCATCGTGAACCGTTTAACTCTTAACGTGCTAGAAAGCCAGAATCGATGGTCGTGAGCGAGACAGTCGTTGCCTGGTTGTTCTTCGGGGTGAGTGTGGTCGGTGCGATCTTCACGCTAAACGCCTTCGTCCCGGTCCGACGGGTCCCCCTGCTGTTCGTGCCGAGCTTTTTCGGCTCCTGGCTCACCGCCGAGCTATCGCTGCACCACGTCGTTTGGCAGTCCATCGCAGCCATCGTGTTCGTCCAGTTCGGCGCGCTATCGAGCTGGCCCGGGCTCGTCGGCATGGGCATCACCATCGCCTCCTGGTTCGGGCTCCTGATTCTCTTCCGCGATGGCCAGAAGACGCACCTCGCCTTCGATGCAGCGCTCGACGGCATCGACCCGCCGGATCAATCCGATCGACTTCCCTTCTTGCAACTAGTGCTCCCGTTTCGTTTTCGTAGGCGCGGCGTGTCGGTCACTCGAGACGTCGTGTACCGAGATGTGGCGGGGCGTCAGCTGAAACTCGACGTTGCGATGCCGGGCGAGCCGGGAACGGGCCGACCGGCAATTATGCAGATTCACGGTGGCGCATGGATCATCGGAGACAAGCGCGAGCAGGGCTGGCCTCTCCTCGGCCACCTCGCCGCCAATGGTTGGGTCTGTTTCAACGTGAACTATCGGCTGAGCCCTGGGGCGACTTGGCCCGAGCACTTGGTCGACCTGAAGTACGCCCTCACGTGGATTCGCGATCATGCCGACGAGTACGGCATCGACCCGAACTTCATCGCAGTCACAGGAGGCTCAGCCGGAGGACACCTGACCGCGATGATGGCGTTGACGGCGAATGATCCCGAGTACCAGCCCGGCTTCGAGGACGCCGATACCTCGGTACAGGCCGCGATTCCCGTCTACGGCGTCTACGACTTCACCAATCGCCTCGGGACCATGCTCAGTCGGTTTCGAGATACGATGCTCGAGCCCCTGATCATGAAGGCGTTCTTCGAGCGCGAGCCGGAGAAGTTCTTGCGCGCTTCTCCGATGGACCGGGTCCACCCGGACGCGCCTCCTTTTCTCGTGGTCCACGGCGACCGCGACACACTCGCCCCCGTCGAAGATGCGCGGGTGTTCGTCGATATGCTGCGCGCGGTGTCGCACGCGCCTGTGATGTACGCAGAGCTTCGCGGCGCCCAGCATGCATTCGACATCTTTCCGTCTCCGAGGACGGCCAGCATGCTCGACGGCACGCTGCAGTTCCTCAGCGCGATGCGCGCAGATGCAAATCGTGCAGCGGTGCCAGCATCGACCGAACGATTTGCGCCCAGCCATGCGGCTCCGGCGGCGAATCGCTCGAATTGAGCTCCGGCACGGCGTTTGCACACTGAGGCGGGTTCTCGAAGCGAGGCCGTAACATGAAAACCGTTCTCATTTTGGGCGCGGGCACCGCCGGTACGGCGATGGCCCACAAGCTGCGACGTCGCCTCCCGAAAGACTGGGACGTCGCGGTGGTCGACCCGTCAACGACCCATCTCTACCAGCCGGGGTTGCTGTTTCTGCCCTTCGGTGATGAGACGGAGTCGCGCATCCTTCGCGAGCGGAGCGCGACGCTCGGCAAGGGCATCACCTGGCACCGCACGGAGGTGCGTTCGATCGACACGGAACGCCAGACGGTCGATGTGTCCGACGGCGAGCCCCTTCACTACGACTTCCTGATCATCGCGACCGGAACCGAGATTCGCCCCGACATGATCGACGGCATGCTCGGCAGCGGCTGGCGCGAATCGGTGTTCGATTTCTACTCGCTCGATGGCGCGAAGGCGCTGCAGGCGGCGCTCGCCGAATTCGAAGGGGGCCGACTGGTCGTCAACGTCGTCGAGATGCCGATCAAGTGCCCTGTGGCGCCCCTCGAGTTCGCCTTCCTCACCGACGCCTACCTCACCAAGCGGGGTATCCGCCACAAGACGGAGCTCGTCTATGCGACCCCGCTCGACGCGGCGTTCACCAAGCCGCTCGCGTCAAAGATGCTCGGCTACCTCCTCGAGGAAAAAGGCATCCTGGTGGAGGCTGAGTTCATGACGGGCGAGGTCGACGCGGAGGCTCGAGTGATTCGCTCATATGACGAGCGGGAGGTGCCGTACGACCTACTCGTCACGGTGCCCCCCCACACCGGCGCCAGCTTCCTCGAGGACGGCCCGCTCGGCGACGAGCTTGGTTTCGTGCCGACCGATCAGCGAACGCTTGCCGTGAAGGGGCAGGACCGAGTGTTCTGCATGGGGGACGCGACCGACCTCCCGAGCTCGAAGGCTGGCTCGGTCGCTCACTTTCAAGCGGACCTTCTCGTCGAGAACATGGAGCGCGTGATCGCAGGCCAAGCTCCCGAGCCGACCTTCGATGGCCACTCCAATTGCTTCGTCGAGACGGGATTCGGCAAAGCCATGCTGATCGACTTCAACTACGACACCGAGCCGCTGCCCGGCCAGTTTCCGTTTCCCGGGATCGGCCCCTTGCCCCTACTGAAAGAGGCTCGCCGCAACCACTGGGCAAAGCTCGCGTTTCGATGGGTCTATTGGAATGCACTGCTCCCGGCGCGCCCGCTCCCCTTCCCGCCCACGATGTCGTTGGCAGGCAAACAACTATCCGCCGCGGCGGAACTAGGAGGCGAATGATGACGGTAGCTGTGCAAACCGATGCCGAAGGCTATCTCTCGAACAAGGCTGATTGGTCGGAAGACCTGGCAGGAGAGATCGCCAAAGAGTTTGGTGTTGAGCTCGGCGCCGAGCACTGGACGGTGCTCAATGCCGCGCGGGCGATCGAGGAAGAGTCCGGCTCGAGCCCCGGGCTTCGGAAGATCAGCAAGCGCTCGGAAACCCCGATCAAGTCCATCTACAAACTGTTCCCGGACGGTCCGGCAAAGCTGATCGCGAAGATCGCGGGCCTCCCGAAGCCCAAGTCGTGCCTTTGAAGCTCGTCGCTAGGAGATCGCAATGACCGAAGAAACCAAAAAGAAGAGAAGCCTCAGCGTGATTTGCTCGAAGGGCAGCTTCGACATGGCCTATCCCGGCCTGATTCTCGCGAATGCCGCACGCATGGCTGGCGTCGACGCTCGCCTGTTCTTCACGTTCTGGGGTCTCGACATCGTGAACAAGAAGAAGGTCGACCATCTGCACCTGAACCTCGTGGGCAACCCCTCGGCACCGATCCCGGCGATGATCGCGGGACTGCCGGGCGTCGAAGCGCTTGCCACAGCGCAGATGCGGAAAGAAATGGAGAGGCTTGATATCCCTCCGATTCGCGAGTTCATCGAGATGCTCGACGACGCGGGCGCGGACCTCTACGGCTGCCAAATGGCGCTGGACATGTTCAAGCTGACCAAGGACGATCTGGTGCCGCAGGTCAAAGAGGTACTCACCGCGATGGACTTCATGGACATGAGTGAAGGCGCTCAGATCATCTTCATCTGACGCAGATGGCGGTGCTACTCGTAGACGAGCTTGATCTGCATGGTGACGGGGCCACCCTGGTAGTCGAACTTCGCTTCCTTGTAGATTTCGGGGCCCTGACGCCTCGACTGCACGTTCTTCGAGACCCCCCACGGCTCCTTGGGACTGCCGACCGCATTGGTGTCGAGCTTGCCGTTCTCGTTGATGTCGAGAAAGACGGACGCCGCATACTCACCGAGGCCGGTGCGCTTGAAAACGCATCGGACGGTGTCTCCCTCGACGTCGACCCAGGTCCGTCGAAGCGCGCGACGATGCTTGCGTGGGAAGCCCTTGTTTTGCCAAAAGAGAGCGCACGCCATCCGGCCCTTCGCCTCTCGGATGCCGGTGATCTCGAGCGTCAGCGTGTTGTTCGCCGCAGGGTCGTTGTCCACCTGGGCGCCAGACTGCACCGACAGGACCCATGCGCCAACCATCACGGTGACCGCGAGCGCCGCCACCATCAGCTTATTCAAGACCATCCAATGCTCTCCGGATTCCATCCCCGACAATGCGGCAAGCTCATGCGGCTTCGACGCGGGACTGCTGCAAATGTTTAGACGAGAGGCCCAATTTTGCCAAATGCTTTGAAAAATCGGTCCGATATTCGCCGGTGGACTCAGTTCACACTCGGCGTCGTGCTGGCACTTGCAGGCTGCTCAGGCTGCGACTCGAGCTCTGGCGCACCCGCCGGTGCGTGGCCCAGCGACTCGCCGGAAGCAAAGGGGTTCGACTCCGACGCGCTCGCCGACATCGTCGAAAAGATCGTCAGCCGCATGACACGGCGTCGGTCACCAAGAGTGTGACCTCGACATTGATCGGCATCGCAGTCGACCAAGATCTCCTCTCGCTCGACCAGCCAGTGCTCGCCTTCTTTCCCGACCTCGCGCCTCCGACCACGGGCTCGGACCCAAAGGATGCGATCGAGATGCGCCACTTGCTCACGATGAGCTCCGGTCTCGACTGCGGCAGGGCACCCGGAGAACCAGAGCTCTACCAAATGCTCGGTAGTGAGCATTTCGTGAAGTACGCGCTCGAGCTTCCGATGGCCGCCGAACCCGGCGAGTATTTCGCCTATTGCAGCCCCGGCTCACACTTGCTCTCCGCGATGCTCGCCGAGGCAGCGGATACGAGCACCGGAGCGTTCGCCGCAGAACACCTCTTCGGGCCGCTCGGAATCGAAGAGTTCGTGTGGCCTACGGATCCGCAAGGCATCGAGCGAGGCTGGGGCGACCTGCAATTGTTCCCGCGCGATATGGCGCGTATCGGCCACTTGGTTGCGAATGGCGGGCTGTGGAACGGCGTGCAGGTGGTCTCGAAGAGCTGGCTCGAACAAGCCACACGGTCTTGGATCCCCGCGGAAGTCGACGGCGCGGGGTACGGCTACCAATGGTGGATCTTGGCAGGCGCGTTCGACGGTCTCTACGAGGCGCGAGGCCGCGGTGGGCAGGCGATCATCATCTGGCCGGACAAGGACATCGTCGTGGTCTTCACGGGTCGAGGCGTCGACGTACGAGGCGAGATCGCCTTGCTGCTCGCCGACGCACTGAAGTCGGACGAGGCCATCGAGCCGAACCCGGCGGCCGAGGCCCGACTTCAAGCGGCGCTGGCGCAGGCGACCCTCCCCCCTGCGCCGGGGCCGATCCCTGTATTGCCTCCGGCCGCGGCGGAGGTTTCCGGGAATGTATACCAACTCGAGCCGAACCAGTTCGGTACCCATTGTGCGTCGCTGCGTTTCGCGTCGGAGTCGGAGGTGACGTTCGTGCTCAGCGTCGACGAGGGCACGTTCGATCTTCCGGTCGGAATGGACGGAGTGCCGCGTTTCTCGGAGAGCGGCCCCACCGGAATGCCCGTCGGCGTCACGGGCGAGTGGTCGTCGCCGCGCGTGTTCGCGCTGCGCTACGACGAGGTCGCCGGGCCCAATCATCTACGCATCGAGGCCGACTTCGGCGATGACGTGGCCACGGTGACTCTCTGGTTCACGGATCCCGGGGACGCCTTTCCCCCACAGCTCGTGGCCGGCTCGCTGACGTCTTCCTGCGAGTGAACTCTGCGAAATCATGCGGGATTCACGATTCTTACACTTTTTTCTTGATCGCACGAACGGTCGTGCTATTTTCTGTTCATGACCAAGGGAGAAGACACCAGGCACGCCATCGTCGAGGAAGCCCTCGAGTTGGTGAGCACCGTCGGCCTCGAGAAGCTGACGATTGGGTCGCTCGCCGCCGCGACAGGCATGAGCAAGAGCGGCCTCTTCGCCCACTTCAAGTCGAAGGAGCAGCTTCAGCTCCAGGTCCTCGAAGAGGCGCGGCGCCGGTATATCGACATGGTCGCCACGCCCTCTTTCAAAGAGCCGCGAGGGGTGGCCCGCCTCCGCTCGATCGTCGAGCGTACGCTCAATCAATGGGAGGAGGACCTCCCCGGCGGCTGCATTTTCTACGCGGTGTCCGCCGAGCTCGATGACCAGCCCGGCCCCGCGCGAGATTACCTGGTCGAGATCCAACGAGAGCAACAGAAGATGCTGGCACGCTCGACGCAGATGGCGATCGACGAAGGCGAGTTTCGCGCGGACCTCGACGTCGACCAATTCGTGTTCGAGCTCGGGGCGATTACCGCCGCCTACCATCATTTCGGGCGCCTCGTCGGTGACCCCAAGGCCAGGAAGAACGCGCGTCAGATGTTCGAAGGCATGCTCGCGCGAGCCCAAGCAAAGGAATAGGACCATGACTAGAGACTCCGAAAACCATCTGATCTACACAAGTAAAAGCACGACCGTTCGTGCTTCTCCTGCTGCGCCAGCCTGGCTCCGGGCAGGCTTTGCGAATGCGAGTCGACTCGCGCCCGAGCTCACCTCCGCGCTGGCCGCGCACATGTTTCGGAGTACGCGACGCTCGGCGCCACGAGCTGGTGAGCGAGACGTGCTTCGCACCGCTACCGGCTCACGGATCGCCGGCATGCAGCTCTGGTCCTGGGGCGAAGGACCGACGGTGCTCCTGGTCCACGGATGGAACGGGCGGTCAACTCAACTTGGCGGCTTCGTCGAGCCTCTGGTCGCACGCGGCTATCGCGTGGTCGCCTTCGACTCACTTGGACACGGCGACTCCGACGGAAAGCAGAGCTCCCTACCCGAGTTCGCCAATTGCATTCGTCAGGTCGTGGACGAACTTGGTGGCGTCTACGGAATCATCGCCCATTCGCTCGGGGGCGCAGCGACTACGTTCGCGCTCGCATACGGCATGCAAGCCGAGCGTCTCGTCTTCGTTTCGCCACCGGCTGACCCGCGCGAGTTCCTGAAAATATTCGGTGCTGCGATCGGGATCAACGAAGATGTGCGGCTCCGTGTAAAGCAGCGAGTCGAACGCCGGCTCGGTGTCCCCATGGAGGAGATGCAGGCCTTCGAGCTTGCCCCTGAGATGCGGCTCCCGCTGCTCGTCATCCACGACGAGGACGACAAAGAGGTACCCGTCGAGGTGGGCCGAGGCGTGGCAGCAGCCTGGCCAAGAGCCGAGCTAGTCGTGACGCAGGGTCTCGGGCACCAGCGAATCTTGAGGGATTCTGAAGTAGCAGAAGTCGCCGTGCACTTCATCGATGCGCCGATGCATCGAGAACAAGCGGCCTAATCGAGAGAAAAGAAAAGGACAGACCCATGACTATTCAAACCAGAGAAGTAGAGTTCGCACACCACATCGACCAAATCGCCGAGGCTATCCGTTGGCCCGACGCTTCCTTCACCGTGACCCCGTGGGATCTCATCGTCGGAGTAGCGGTGACGTTCTATGAAGCGTTCGCCACACCGGACAGAGTGATGCTCGAGCACGCGCTCAACGGGATCGCATTTTGAGAACGGACGACTACGGAGCGGCCGCACTGGAGGCGCCCAGGCACACGCGAGTCGTCATCGGCTCCGTCCCATCGCTCGGGGGCGGAGCCGACTCGATGTCCTGACAGCTGTAGTCCGTTCGGCAGTCCGTATCCGAGGTGCAATCGACCATGCAGAGCCAGCCAAAGTCGAGGACGACGCAAGACGAGCCCGAAGAGCAATTCCCCGAGCCTCCGCATGAGATCGTGCACACTCCGCCCGGCGTCTGTGCGCCCTGCTGGCAGAGACCGAACTCGCACTCACTTCCGTTCATGCAAGGTCCGCCCACATAGGGGCTGTCGCTTCCGGCCTGGCCCGGGGGCCGACCACTGTCTCCGCAGCCGGCGGCGACGAGGCAGCCAGCGAGGGCCGCGAAAATGAAGAAAGAGCGCATCATGGCGGGGGGGACGATAGACCAACGAAAACGGGTGAACCAGTAGGTCAGGCCCGCCTTCTGTTACATTCGTGTCACCTTTTGAAGGTCGCGCCGAAGCCTACTTCGCTTCGAAGGCCGCCACCGCCTCGCGAAACGCTTCGGGCACCCTCGTTTTGGTTCGGGTCGCCGGGTCCACGCAGACGCTGACTAGCTTGGCCTTCGCCAGCACCTCGCTCGCCTCGTTGCGAACGATGAACTCGCTCGTGATGCTGGTGTTGCCGATACTCGAGATGCCAGCCTCTATGTGGATCAAGTCTTCGAACCTGGCGCTACCGAGATAATCGCAATTCGCGCTCGCATAGAAGAGGTCCGTGCCGCCTTTTACGAGCTCCTGCCAGGGCATCCCGAGCGCGCGCATGTAGGCGCTCAACGCTTCGTCGCAAAACTCGAAGTAGTTGCCGAAGTACACGTGGCCCTGCACGTCGGTGTCGCGGAACCGGACCCGCATCGTATGGACGAACGGCGTCCTCACAGATGCGCTCGGAAGTGCCTCGCGAGATGATCGGACGCGGTGCTCACATGCTCCGGCTGATCGTAGAAATCGATGTGCCCCTTCGACTCGACCCACACTTGCTCTTTTGGACCGGCTAGCGACGAAAAGAACTTTCGGGCGAGATCGGGCGCGCGGGCTTTCTCGGAGTGAACGACCAGCGTCGGGACAGTGATGTCGTATGCAGCAGCCTGCGCATCCCAGGGAATCGTGTGTTCCCTCGACATGACCGCAAACTCGTTCTTGTAGTTGGGCACTCTGCCGCGAGGCGTCGCGTAGTACTCCGAGGCCTCCGGGAGGGGAATCGCGACCTCTCCATCCCCGACTGCGGGGATCGTGCGTGATTCCCCGAAATCCTCGAAGCGCTCGCGCGCCTCGATGGCGTTGTCGATCACAGGCTCGTACTTGTCGCCGAGCGACTGGCGCTGCCAAGTCGCGTCATGGAAGAACCCGGCCACGGCGCCCCAGGCTTTGACGCGGTCGTCGCCGGCAACCACGGGTGCGAGATAACCAGCCCCCGCGCAGATGCCGACAGCCCCGATGCGGCCGTTGTCGACCTCGGGTCTTTGCTCGAGAAAACCAAAGGCTCCGCGAAGGTCTTCCACTTTGCGCGCGGGGTGCTCGTACTGACGCGGCGTGCCTTCGCTCTCGCCGAAGTGACGGTGATCGAAGGTCAGCGTGATGAAGCCTCGCGCCGCCATGGCGACCGCGTAGTTGCCGGTAACCTGCTCTTTGACACTGGTCAGAGGGCCCGCGAACACGAGCGCGGCCGAGGCGTGGGCGCCGATGGGCACGCGCACGACACCGACGACGTCGACGGAATCAACGCGGAATCTGACGCGCTCTTCGTGTACGGAAGCAGTGTCCATGACAATACCGAAGATGGACCCCGAGGCCCCGTCTTGTCGACCCCTATCAGTGCGAATTCGTCGGAGTGTCCTAGTTCACGGACCGGTCACGCGGGCTGCAGCTCGGGTGAGTGCACCGGATCTACGCAGAGTGCTTTGACAGGCGACGGGTCGGTGGCCTTCCACTCGCATAGCTCAGCAGTGCGACCCTTCCCCTCTTGTCCAGGACGAATCCAAACGAAAGTCTGCTCTCCAAGCCGGATTGTACACTCCGGATCAGCGAAGGCTTTCGACCAGAACCCGCCGTTGTAGAGCGTGACCGGCCCGACCTGTTCGCAAACCGGTTGGTGCGTGTGGCCGAACACCACGCGCCGAACGCCTGTGATCTTGAAGATCAACTCGGCGAGACGCTCGGTGAGCAACGGCGTTTCAAACACGGTCGGCCTCACCGACGAGGCGTACGCCGCGTAGGGCAGCATGAAGATCAGAGCGGGTACGAACACCCACATGGGGCTGATAGGCCAGGCGATGTTGATATGCAGGACCACCTGCCACGCCAGGAAGAGCGCCACGAGTAGGAAAAAAGCGCGGTCGAGCCATAACTCACGAGCGATCCGGAAGGGATTGTTCGTGGCCGAAGGCACATGAAGCGCGTTGAGCTTTCGAACCATCGAGGGTGTCGCCTGTGAACGGGTCGCGACAGATCGCACCTTGTCATCGACCAAGAGGGGATCGCGCATGGGCGGAAGCCAATGGGTGCGAAGCGAGATCCAAAGGGTCACATAGGCCCCCCAGAGCCAAGTCCAGATCAGTAGAGGCTGCGTCCTGAGCATGTACCGAAAGAAGAACCGCAGGTACGAAGTGGCGCCCATGATGTAGTTCTCGGACTGATGCGGATTGAAGTAGCCCATTCCGTTCAGCATGTAGCGCGCGGCGAGGTCTCCAAACGGTATGCGAACACGCGGCTTGCCGCGCACATCGATCAACGGGTCGATCGGATCGCGGACTACGCAGTTCGGATCGTACTGGTGGCCGTGACTGACGTAGGTATCGCCACCGCTCAAATAGAACCAGTTGCAGAACACGACCTGTTGGTCGTCTTCTTCTTCACCGATGTTGGAGGGGATGGGGGCGTCGAGCGCATCGCAAAGCATTCGCTGCAGCGATGGCCAATAGAGCTCCACGTCGTGGTTCCCGACGACGAAGATGGCGCGGTGACCGCGGCCGATGAACGCAGCGAGCGATTCGAAGAAACGTGGGTGATCGTCGATGATCACCTGCATCTTGAACTGGCTCTGCCACTCGTCGCTTCCGAGCCCGCGCGAGCGCTCGAGCCATTCGATCTGACGGTCCTTCTGCGGCACGGCCGTCACCGCGTCGAAATCGAAGATGTCGCCATTGAGGATCAGCTCGATCGGCCCGTCCGCCTTCTGCTCGATGTGCTCGAGGAAAGCGGCGAACTCGTCGTCGATGTAAAACTCGCGCCTCTTGTAGGCCATCCATAGCGGGCGCACCTCATCGGGCTCGTGCGCCTCGGTGAGATGCAGGTCCGATACGATGAACGTATGAAGATTGGGTTCCATGCGCTCAACCACAGTCTGTCAGCCAGGCGAGCTAGGCTCCAGTTTCTACTGCGCGGATGAGCTTTGGACGAACTGCCGGCGACCGATGAACAGGTGCGCCAACAGCAATAGAGTGAGTCCCGTCGCGAAAATAGCGACGTACCAGGTCCCTAAACTGGGTCCTGAGTCGGTGAGGAAATTGGCGATCTGCTTCTGGCCCCACATGACTGGCGTGAAAGGTTCCACTGTCACGGGCGCTCTTGGATCGAGGTCGTGGCCAAAGGTGTAGAGCTTGTAATACAGCCTGCCGAACCCGAATATCCCGGCATATGTAGTCAGGACCAAGAGGTCGACCATGGCCCCAACCTTCCCGATGAGTGCCGTCCGAAGCGCGAAAATGATCATTCCCGCGAAGAGGAACGGGATCCAATCGAGGTCGGCGAGCGAGGCGCGGTCGAGCGGCGCCATGCCGATATAGTGGTTGAGGACGTTGATCTCCTGAACGTCGTTCCCGTCGTTGCCGCCGTCGATCTTGTACGAGTAGATATAGAGCTCGAGGCCCTGCGGGTACTGAGGCGCCGACATATTGATGTGCCACATCGGCGCAGTGAAGCTCAAACCCACGAAGATCGTGAGCAACGCAAGGGCGATGCGCGCCCAGGGGAAGATTGGCTCGTCCAAGAATCGGTAGAATGCGTCTAGTGACTTTCCCATGTTCCCTCCTGTTGCGGCTTCGCGCCTAAACGACGTCTCCACGGCGGAGCTTCCAAAGCCCGCTCAACCAAGCGGCGGTTCCAAGCAGCATCGGCCAGGCCACGCCGAGCGCGTAGAGCCCGGTGCTGCCGACCCGGTTCGCAAGATAGAAACCAACCGGGCCAAGCACACTCAACTCGGGGTCTGCCGAAGATAGAAGCGCCATGCGAACGCTCTGCACCGGGTTGAGCGCAGCGAGCAGGAATACGACTCGGGGCTCCAACCGCCATTGCAACATCATCCCTGCGAGCGCGAAATCCATCAGTGCGATGCTCGAGACCCAGATGAGCATCAAGTACATCGTGGCGCGGGCGGAGTTCTGCACGGTCGTCGAGACCCAAAGGCCGATGCCGCAAAAAGTCCATACGAGCACGGAGCAAAGCACGATGCAGTGTCCGATGAAGCTCCACGCGATGTCCTGATCGAAAGCGATCCTGCCGAATACGCCCACCGCCACCATGAGAACCGCCAAAGGCAGAAGCAGGACGAGGAAGCGAACGCTCGAAATGGCACTGAAGAACGCACCACGCGAGATGGGCTGGCTGAAGAGAAGCTCGAGGGTGCCGTCCTCCCGCGCTCTGTTCACGACCTGCCCGGTGGCGACGAGGGCCATGAGCGGAAGCAAGACCAGCAAGGCGTGGACATAGGAGACGAGGACACGTCCCGTACCGGTGAACCCGAAGACCGTGGACTCGCGCATGCCGACGAGGAGAAACACCCCGGCGAGCACCGCATAGACGACGATGCAGAACACGAGCCACCTGGAACGGAGGACCTCCGCGAGATCGAGCTGGGCGACCGCCCAATAGGACCGAAGCTGACGGCTCATGGGCCACCCTGGTGGTGAGGGCGATCCATCACACGGGCCTTGGCCCAGTCCATGTCGTGCGCGTCGGCGGTGCTGCTCGGGACCGCGCGAATGCCGTAGCCCATCGGGGAGTCCTCGATCGGCAGAAACGCGGCATCGTCGGAGGACAGCCAGCCGTCCGCCTCGTAGTTTCGGAAGTAGAGTGCGTGAACGGCGGCTGGATGGTCGCTGAGGTAGTCGAAGAGACAACCCGGGTCGTCGAAGTTCAGCACGTCGCCGCCTTCGGTCTGAAGCTGGGCCGCGAATCGTGGATCGCCGACGTGCATCTTGCAGTGCGCACACACCTCGGCATCCCAAACCACGGGCACGGCACCCTCGGGCAGGACGACTTCATTGTAGCGAACGAACGCGACGGTGATCGCCGCGAGGGCGACAGCAACGAGCGCGGCCTTGATGAGGTTAACCGATGTCATCCCCACCTCCGTGTTCAGGCTGAACCGCATCCGCATCGCGGACTAGTAGGTTCAGCACCTCACCTTGGATGTCTCGCGAGAGCGCCTCGACGAGCTCGAGCTTCTCGGTGCGGGTTGCCGTCCGGCTCCACCAGCGCGCCACTCCTTGCTCAAAGCCCATGCCTCGAAGCTTCTCGTCATCGACGCCATTTTTCATCTGCACGTCGATGGTGCTGAGCGTCATCTGATCGAGGTAGGCCTCGGTAGGACCGAAGTAGACGAGTCGGCCTTCGTGGAGGACCATCACTTGGTCGACCAATGTGCGAATCTCTTCGAGCCGGTGTGAGCAGAGGAGCAAGGTCGCGTCGGCTGTACGCTCGGACAGAAGACGAAAGAGGTCACGCCGAGACTGAGTATCGAGGCTCGCGGTGGGTTCATCGAGGACATAGAGCGAGGCCTGCGATGCAAGGGCGAGCGAGATGAGCGTCTTTTGTTTGGCGCCGCCGGACAAATCGCGAAACGCCTGACGTTCGACGGCACGGAGGTCGATGCCAACTTCGGCCCCGCACTCGACGACTGCGTCCGGTGACATGTCGCGCACACGGGTGATGGCCCGAATGACCTCCCCGACGGAGGCACCAAATTTCGGCGCAATTTGCGGGACGTACGCGATGCGGCTGGCGAGCTCTTCGCTGCGCTTGACCTCGCCGTCGAGCCGAAGCTCACCTTCGCACCGAAGAAGCCCGAGCACGATTCGAATCAGCGTAGATTTGCCGGAGGCATTCGGACCGATCAGGCCGACCTTGGCGCCAGTCGGAATCGTGAAATCGATGCCACGGAGTGCCTCGATCTTGCCGAAGCGCTTCGCGATGCCCTGACCCTCAAGGAGCATCGAAACCCTTCCACTCGAGGGCGCCAACTCGAGGGCGCGGATCGATCAGCGTGGTCTGCGGCTGCATCATAGGAAACAAAGAGCTAATCGCATCGAGGAGCGAAAGAGTCATGGCACCCCGAAAGAACTGAAGCTGTGGATACGTGCTCTCGAGCTGACTGCTCAGTCGGCGAAGCTCGTACGGGATGTCTCCATAGCCGTCGTGATCCATGTCGTAGCCGGCATAGTCGTCGAACGCATTTTCGTGCCAATCGACACCGAGCGCATTGCCGCCACCCTCGACTTGAAGCTGGGAATGATTGCTGACGAAGGTGTTGCCCACGAAGGTGTTTCGCTTTTCGCTCGAATGCATGAGCACGGCGACGTCCGAGTGGAAGAACGCGTTGTTGGAGAACGTATTGAAATCGTCAGGTTCGAG
>Ga0316192_10001509_pt1 | contig 17096 bp, 28 predicted proteins | sample MerIslwburrow_MG_FD_204931 | JGI IMG/M metagenome (GOLD analysis project Ga0316192, IMG submission 204931) | Coastal sediment microbial communities from Maine, United States - Merrow Island worm burrow | ecosystem: Environmental > Aquatic > Marine > Coastal > Sediment | place: USA: Maine...
ATTACCTCTTAATCGGGCGCTTCGGTCCCTTACGGGTCCGGGCGTTCGTGCGAGTGCGTTGGCCGCGCAGCGGCAAACCGCGGCGATGACGGATGCCGCGGTAAGAACCGAGGTCCATCAGACGCTTGATATTCATGGACGTCTCACGACGCAGATCGCCTTCGACCGTAAAGATCGCAACAGCTGTACGAAGTTTCGCAACTTCGGGCTCCGCGAGATCCTTGACCGGCGTGTTTTCAGGAACGCCCGCCGCTTCGCAAATCTGCTTCGCGCGCGTGTGTCCAATACCGAAGATCGACGTCAGTGCAATCACGACGTGCTTGGTCAACGGAATATTTATGCCTGCTATACGTGCCACTTAACAAATCCTCATTATTAACGCGGGTACTAGCCCTGGCGCTGCTTATGCCGTGCGTCAGTGCAGATCACCCGCACAACACCGTTGCGGCGAATAATTTTGCAGTTTCTGCAGATCTTCTTAACTGATGCTCTAACTTTCATGAGCGCTCTCCTAAACCTCTTTCCGTAGGACGGCCTTTGTCGCGACTAAAGCCGCTCCTACTATCTTGGTTGTCCACCCTTGCCATAGTTGCGCAGGTTGGCTTTCTGCATCATGCCTTCGTATTGATGACTCATGGCATGTGCCTGCATTTGTGACATGAAGTCCATCGTGACAACGACCAGAATCAGTAGCGAGGTGCCACCGAAGCTGAACGGCATGCTCGGGTAGAACATGCGAACGAGCTCAGGCAGCAGGCAGACACCCGCGATGTACAGCGCGCCCCAGAACGTCAGTCGGGTCAGGACCCGGTCAATATATTCTGCTGTGTGAGCGCCCGGCCGAATACCCGGCAGGAATGCGCCCGCTTTCTTCAGGTTGTCCGCTGTGTCCTTCGAGTTGTACATCAGCGCCGTGTAGAAGAAGCAGAAGAAAATAATCATCGCTGCGTACAGCAATACGTAGACAGGCTGGCCGGGACCGAGGTTTGCACCAATGGTCTGCAACGCGCGTTGTGCGGCGTTGGGTTCGGCCGCCTGACCAAAAAACTGTGCGATCGTAGCCGGGAACATCAGGATGCTCGAAGCAAAGATCGGCGGGATAACGCCCGACATGTTGATCTTGAACGGCAAGTGCGTGCTCTGCGCCTGGAACATCTTTCGTCCCTGCTGGCGCCGCGCGTAGTTGACCGTAATGCGACGCTGCGCCCGCTCCATGAATGTCACGAAGACGATTGCCGAGATGCCACCGAGTAACATCAGGATCGCTGTAATCGCTGCCATCTCGCCGGTCCGCACGAGTTCTGCTGTGCCCGCGATAGCCGCCGGAAGGCCTGAAACGATACCCGCAAGAATGATCATCGAGATGCCGTTACCGATACCGCGCTCGGTGATCTGTTCGCCAAGCCACATCAGGAATACCGTACCGGTGACCAGCGTGATGCAAGCCGTGATCAGGAAAGCAGGACCCGGGTTGACGACGAGCGTGCCCTGATTCTGCAAGAAACTCGCAGCCGCGATCGACTGGAAGCTCGCGAGAGCAACCGTGCCGTAACGCGTGTACTTCACAATCTGACGCCGACCCTGCTCGCCTTCCTTACGCAGCTGCTGCAGCTGCGGAACGATATGGCTGGCCATCTGCATGATGATGGACGACGAAATGTACGGGACGATGCCGAGTGCGAAGATGCCGAAACGTGACAAAGCGCCACCGGAGAACATGTTGAACATGCCAAGCATGCCGCCCGACTGCTGTTCAAACCACTGCGCCAACGCAACCGGATCCACGCCAGGCACCGGGATAAAGGTACCAACGCGGTAAACGATCAGCGCGCCAACGAGGAACAGTAGACGAATCTTCAATTCGCCTAGCTTGCTCGCCTGCTTCGCCAATTCTGCCGGGTTTTGTTGGGGCTTCTTAGACACTTATGTTTTCCTGTCTTCGTTTGTCGCGCGCCACGTGCCCTTTGGGGTACATGGCGGGCTCCTACGATACTTCCCTACTCTTCTATCGAACCGCCAGCTTTCTCGATCTCTTCGCGTGCACCCTTGGTGACCGCAAGACCTTTCAGCTTGACAGCTTTCTTGATTTCGCCCGACTTGATGACCTTCACTTTGGTCGCAAAAGCCGGAACCAGATTCAGTTTCTTCAGCACATCAATATCTATGACGTCTGCTTCAGGCAACTCGAGCTCGTGCAAACGCAGCTCAGCCGAGTACTTGGCCATACGCGAACGGAATCCAACTTTTGGCAGGCGACGCTGCAGCGGCATCTGGCCGCCCTCGAAGCCAACCTTGTGAAAACCGCCGGAGCGAGACTTCTGACCCTTCTGGCCACGACCACTGGTCTTGCCCTGGCCCGCGGAATGACCGCGACCGACGCGCTTGCCTTCTTTTTTCGCACCCTTACCGGGTGACATATCGTTAAGACGCATGTCAGGCTTCCTCTACCGACAACAGGTACGAAACACGATTGATCATGCCGCGATTCTCCGGTGTATCAATGACCGTAACGGTCTGATGAATCTTGCGGAGACCCAGCCCTGCAACACAGGCTTTGTGGCTCTTCAGCCGCCCGTGCTTGCTCTTGATCAGCGTGACCTTCAGTTCTTTTGGCTTCGCCATGCTCTTGTCTCTAAAACTCTTTAGTAATGATCCGGGCCTCAGGCCAGGATCTCCTTAACTTTCTTGCCGCGTTTTGCAGCAATAGACTGTGGCGAATGAATCTCCGACAGCCCCTTGATCGTTGCGCGAACAACGTTGATCGGGTTGCGCGAGCCATAACTCTTGGCGAGTACGTTACGCACACCAGCCGCCTCGAAAACCGCACGCATTGCGCCACCAGCGATAACGCCAGTACCTTCAGATGCCGGCTGCATGTAAACCAGTGTGGCACCATGACGGCCCTTCTTGGCGTATTGCAGCGTGTCGTTATTCAGGTTGATATTGATCATGTCGCGGCGAGCAGCCTGCATCGCCTTCTGGATCGCAATCGGCACTTCGCGTGCTTTGCCATACCCGAATCCAACCTGGCCCTGACCATCGCCGACAACTGTCAGCGCGGTGAAGCCAAATTGACGACCGCCCTTAACTACTTTGGCGACGCGGTTGACGGTGACCAGCTTTTCAATGAGGTCATCGCCAGCTTGATTCTGTTCGTTTCTTGCCATGTGTAATTCCTTAGAACTTCAGTCCCGCTTCGCGGGCAGCGTCAGCCAGTGCTTTCACACGACCGTGGTAACGGAAACCGGAGCGATCAAACGCAACCGTGTCGATACCGGCTGCTTTTGCCTTCTCGGCAATGCGCGCACCAACAATGGCAGCTGCTTCAACATTTCCGCCGTTCTTGATTCCCTTACGAACCTCAGCCTCGAGCGTCGATGCAGACGCCACCACCTGCCCATTTTCACCACCGAGTACCTGCGCATAAATGTGGCGCGGCGTGCGGTGAATGCTCAGGCGGTTCGCTTTCAGTTCACGAATCTTCGCGCGGCCACGACGGGCACGACGCAAACGATTTTGTTTCTTGTCCAGTCTCATCGGTTTTTTACCTTTATTTCTTCTTCGCTTCCTTGAGCTGTACGCGCTCATCGGAATAGCGAACGCCCTTACCCTTGTAGGGTTCCGGCGGACGGAAGCCGCGGATCTCAGCGGCGGCCTGGCCAACTTTCTGCTTGTCAGCACCTTTGACGATGATCTCGGTCTGGCTCGGCGTTTCGATGCTGACGCCCTCGGGCGCCTCGTAAACGACCGGGTGTGAGAAACCGAGCGACAGATTCAGGCTCTTGCCCTGTGCCTGCGCACGATATCCAACGCCTTTCAGTTCGAGCTTCTTCTCAAAACCTTCAGACACGCCCTTCGCCATGTTGGCGATAATGGCGCGCATCGTTCCGGCGATCGCGGTCGAGAAACGCGAGCCCGAACGAGGGGCCAGTGTTAGTACGTTCTCTTCCTGCTTGAGCTCGACTTCCGAGTTCAGCTCGATCGACAATTCGCCATTACCGCCTTTCAACGTGACAACATTGCCGTCCTGCTTGAACTCAACGCCTTTTGGCAGCTCAACCGGTTCTTTTGCAACTCTTGACATAGTCCTGTCTCTTCTCAATGAGGATCGGCATCAGCTAACGATGCAGAGAACCTCACCACCAATACCTTTTTCACGCGCCTGGCGATCGCTCATAACGCCCGCAGACGTCGAAACAATTGCAACACCAAGACCGCCCAATACCTTCGGCAGGTCTTCCTTGCCGCGGTAAATGCGCAGACCTGGACGGCTCGCACGCTGAATTTTTTCAATGACGGGCACGCCCTCGAAATACTTGAGCTCGACTGTGAGCTCTTTCGTAGAGCCTTCACCATCGGTCGCAAAACCGGTGATATAGCCTTCGTCCTGCAGCACTTTCGCGACAGCTTCTTTTGCTTTCGAGGCCGGCATCGAGACAGCAACCTTGCGTGCTTTCTGCCCGTTGCGAATGCGTGTCAGCATGTCTGCGATCGGATCGGTCATACTCATGTTCTGTCTCCGCCTACCAGCTGGCTTTTGTAAGGCCGGGAATTTCGCCATTCATGGCGGCTTCACGCAGCTTGTTACGGCCAAGGCCGAATTTGCGATATACGCCGTGCGGCCGGCCCGTAATTGAACAGCGCGCACGCTGACGGGATGGGCTGCCATCACGCGGCAAACTGTTGAGCTTCGCCTGTGCAACAGCACGCTCTTCATCCGAGCTGTGGATGTTGCGAATGATCGTCTTCAGCGCCTTGCGCTTCTCGGCCTGCTTCGCAACCAGCTTGGTACGCTTCAGTTCGCGCGCAATCATCGACTTCTTAGCCATGTTAATTAGTACTCGTTTTCAATTTACTTAGTAATTGTCGGTGCGAGATCGTGACTCGCACTACGATTAGTGTCCGTTCCTATTTCTTGAACGGGAAGTTAAACGCTTCAAGTAGCGCCCTGCCTTCCTCTGCATTACGTGCTGTCGTGGTGATGATAATGTCCATGCCACGCAGCGTATCAATTTCGTCGTAGTTGATTTCCGGGAAAATAATCTGTTCCTGGACACCCATGCTGTAGTTGCCCTGCCGGTCAAACGACTTCGGGTTCAGGCCACGAAAGTCACGAATACGCGGGATCGCAATGTTGACGAGACGATCGAGGAACTCGTACATGCGCTCGCGGCGCAGCGTGACCTTGCAGCCAATGGGCATGCCATCACGAATCTTGAACGCAGCTACCGACTTGCGAGCAATGGTCGTCACCGGCTTCTGGCCAGCGATCTTTTCCATATCCCCACGAGCCTTTTCCATGACCTTCTTGTCCGCAACCGCGTCACCCACGCCCATATTCAGCGTGATCTTGGTGATCCTCGGCACTTCCATCGGGTTCTTCAGGCCAAGCTTCTTCTGGATCTCTCCAGCCAGCTCGTTCTGATATTTTTCCTGTAATCTCGACATCTTGTATTTCTCGTCAAATTCCTACCTGTGGGAGCCCGTCTTACGGGCGATCGCGCGCAAGGCGCGCTCCTACAGCTCTATATGTCTACTACGTCGCCGCTCTTGAAGACGCGCACTTTGCTGCCGTCTTTCTCGATGCGGAAACCCACTCGCTCACCCTTCTTCGCTTTCGGGTTGAATACGAGCACGTTCGAAATATCCATCGGCATCGCTTTGTCTTTGATACCGCCCATCTCGCCGATGTTCGGATTCGGCTTGATGTGTTTCTTGGCGAGGTTTACGCCTTCAACCAGCACGCGGTCGTCTGCAAAGACCTCCAGGACAGTGCCACGGCGGCCCTTGTCCTTGCCGGTCGTTACGATGACTTCATCGCCTTTTCTAATCTTGTTCATTTAGAGGACCTCAGGGGCCAACGAAATAATTTTCATGAACTGGCTGGTACGCAGTTCACGCGTAACCGGGCCAAAAATACGTGTGCCGATCGGCTCGAGGCGCGCGTTCAAAAGAACAGCTGCGTTGCCGTCGAAACGAATCAGCGAGCCATCGCTGCGACGAACACCCTTGCGCGTACGGACAACAACGGCGTTGTAAATCTCGCCCTTCTTGACCTTGCCACGTGGGATCGCGTCCTTAACGCTTACCTTGATGACATCGCCCACACCGGCATAGCGGCGCTTCGAGCCGCCGAGTACCTTGATGCACTGAACGCGGCGAGCACCTGAGTTATCGGCTGCGTCCAGAACTGTCTGCATCTGAATCATGACTGAATCCTAAGTGTTGTTACTTGTCTGCTGCGCGTTCAACAACGTTGACGACAGACCAGGATTTGTTCTTCGACATCGGACGGCACTCCGAGATCGCTACGCGATCACCGGCTTTGCACTCGTTCGACGCATCATGGGCAAGCACCTTCGTTGTACGACGAATATATTTGCCGTAAACCGGATGCTTGATCAGGCGCTCGATGGCGACCGATACGGTCTTGTCCATCTTTGCGCTTACGACACGACCATTAACGGTACGCTGTACTTTCTTTTCTTCACTCATTTGTTTTCACCCGCCGCACGCTTCAGCTCATTCAGAACCGTCTTGACGCGCGCGATGTCTTTCCTCACGCGACCGTGCTCTTGATTGTGGGTCAGCTCACCTGTCGCGTGCTGCATGCGCAGGTTGAACTGCTCGCGACGAAGTGCAACGAGTTCTTCGTTGAGTTCGTCAACCGATTTGCTACGGAGATCTGTTGCCTTCATCACATCACCTGCCGCGATACAAACTTGGTGCCAAATGGCAGCTTCGCAGCCGCCAGACGAAACGCTTCGCGTGCAATCTCTTCGGTTACACCTTCCATCTCGTACAGGACGCGGCCGGGCTGAATCTGGCATACCCAGTATTCAACGTTGCCCTTACCCTTACCCTGGCGAACTTCAAGCGGCTTCTTCGAGATCGGCTTGTCCGGGAACACACGGATCCAGATCTTTCCGCCACGCTTGATGTAACGCGTCATCGCACGACGAGCTGCTTCGATCTGACGAGCTGTCAGACGTCCGCGGCCAGTCGCTTTCAGACCGAATTCACCGAAAGAAACGTCGCTTCCACGATGTGCGAGACCGCGGTTGCGACCCTTCATCTGCTTGCGAAACTTTGTTCGTTTGGGCTGTAACATCTATCTATTCCTTACGAACGTGCGCCGGCTGCTGCTTCTGCAGGCTCTGCCGGAACCGCCTCGGGCTTGTCAAAGACCTCGCCCTTGAAAATCCAAACCTTCACGCCGATCACACCGTACGTCGTGTGTGCTTCGGCCGTGCCGTAGTCGATATCCGCACGCAGTGTATGCAGCGGAACGCGACCTTCGCGGTACCATTCCGAACGAGCAATCTCAGCACCGTTCAGTCGGCCACCGACCTTAACCTTGATACCTTCGGCACCAACACGCATCGTGTTGGTAACCGCACGCTTCATTGCGCGACGGAACATGACGCGACGCTCGAGCTGCTGGGCGATGCCTTCAGCAACCAGCTGGGCATCGAGCTCAGGCTTGCGAACCTCATTGATGTTGATGCGGACATCCTGGATGGCCATACCAACCATCTTCGACACTTCAGAACGCAGCTTCTCGATGTCCTCACCTTTCTTGCCAATCACGATACCCGGACGTGCCGTGTGGATCGTGATATTGACCTTGTTGGCCGGACGCTCGATCGTAATGCGACTAACGGAAGCATCTTTCAGCTTCTTCTTGATGTAGACGCGAATCTGGTGATCAGCACTGATGTACCCGGGGAACGTCTTCGAATCGGCATACCACTTGGATGCCCAGTCTTTGACGATGCCAAGGCGAATGCCTGTTGGATGTACTTTCTGGCCCATATTACTTACTCGTCTCCCAGCCGATCAGCCGGTAATTCCTCGATTCCGTGATCACGATTCGTCGCCTACCCGGATCGTGATGTGGCTGTTCCGCTTGATAATCCGTGCGCCCCGACCTTTTGCACGAGCGCGGTAGCGACGAAACGTCGGCGCCTCGTTAACCTCAATGGTCGCGACCTTCAACTCGTCGATGTCCGCGCCGTGATTGTGCTCTGCGTTGGCGATAGCCGACTCCAGAATCTTCTTCACAATACGAGCGCTTTTCTGCGGCGAAAAAGTCAGCGTACGCAGTGCATCATCAACAGACTTGCCACGGATGACGTCGGCCACCAGGCGGCATTTCTGCGGCGAGATACGTGCGTATCTGAGTGTTGCTGCAACTTGCATGAACCGGCTCCCCTATTTCGTCTTGCGGTCACCGGAGTGACCACGGAACGTACGGGTCATCGAAAACTCACCGAGTTTGTGACCAACCATGTTTTCGGAAATCAGAACCGGTACGTGCTGGCGCCCGTTATGGACGGCAATGGTCAGTCCGACCATATCCGGCAGTACCATCGAGCGACGCGACCAGGTCTTGATCGGGCGACGATCGTTCTTCTTTGCTGCTTCGGCTACCTTTTTCGCCAGATGCGTATCGACGAACGGGCCCTTTCTTACACTACGTGGCATCTTCTAAGATCCTTTCCTAGCGCTTCTTGTTGCGACGGCGAACAATCATGCTGTCCGTACGCTTGTTGGAGCGCGTCTTGGCGCCCTTGGTTGGCGTACCCCACGGGCTGACCGGATGACGGCCACCCGAAGTACGACCTTCACCACCACCATGCGGGTGATCGACAGGGTTCATAGCTACACCACGAACCGTCGGGCGCACTCCTCTCCAGCGCGTTGCGCCGGCCTTGCCGAGCTTGCGCAGGTTGTGTTCGCCATGACCAACTTCGCCTACCGTCGCACGGCAGTCGACGTGAATCCTGCGCATCTCGCCAGAGCGCAGACGCAGCGTTGCGTAGGCGCCTTCGCGAGCAGCGAGCTGAGCCGAAGCACCTGCAGAACGAACCAACTGGCCGCCCTTGCCCGGCTTCATCTCAACATTGTGAATCGTCGTACCAACGGGAATCGCACGAAGCGGCAGGGCATTGCCTGGCTTGATTGGCGCGTCTTCGCCGCTTATTACCTTGGTGCCCGCACGCAAACCCTTCGGCGCAAGAATGTAACGGCGCTCTCCGTCAGCGTATTTGACCAACGCAATGTGCGCGCTGCGGTTGGGATCGTATTCGAGGCGCTCTACTTCGCCGGGAATGCTGTCCTTGTCGCGCTTGAAGTCAATTATGCGATAGCGCTGCTTGTGACCACCGCCCTGGTGACGAACCGTAATACGGCCGTTGTTGTTGCGACCACCCTTCGACGTCTTCTTGTCGAGTAACGCCGCATGCGGCTTGCCCTTATGCAGTTCCGGCGTCTTGACGGCAACAACGAAACGGCGTCCCGCAGATGTCGGTTTGGCTTTATGCAGTGACATGATCTTCTAACCCTTATTCGCCGCCGAAGAACTCTTCGAGAGAGCTCCCTTCAGCCAGCCTCACATATGCTTTCTTCCAGTCGTTGCGACGACCTTTCGTCTGCTGGAAACGCTTAGTCTTACCCTTGACCTTGACCGTCTGAACCGATTCAACCTCGACCTCGAAGAGCAGCTCAACAGCCTGCTGAATCTCTTTCTTGGTCGCGTCAGTGCGTACTTTCAGCACGACCTGGTTCTTTTCCGCTGCGAAGTGCGCCTTTTCTGAAAGGTGCGGGCCGCGGATAACTGTCATCAATCTTTCCTGATGTGCAGCCTGGCTCATGACAGACGCTCCTCAATCAGCTTCAGCGCCGGTAGCGTCACCAACACCTTTTCGAAGCGAATCAAAACAACTGGGTCCATTGACGCGACATCACAAATGCCAACATTCGGCAGGTTGCGCGCAGCCAGGAACACCTTCTCGTCAAATGCCTCGTTCAAGACCAACACGTTGTCGAGATCGAGCTCTTTCAATTTTGTGGCGAGCAACTTGGTCTTCGGCGCTTCGAGTTCGAGCTCCTTAACGATGACCAGGCGATCCTGACGGATCAGCTCACTGAGTACCGAACGCAATGCGGCACGGTACATCTTCTTGTTGACCTTCTGGCTATGGTCACGCGGCTTCGCGGCGAATGTACGACCACCTCCAACCCAGATCGGGCTGCGAATCGTACCGGCACGTGCGCGGCCCGTACCTTTTTGGCGCCAGGGCTTGGCCCCGCCGCCGCGAACGGCCGCACGGTTCTTCTGCGCCTTGGTACCGGCGCGGCTACCCGCCAGGTACGCGGTGACAACCTGGTGCACAAGTGGTTCGTTGTAGGCCGCGCCGAATGCAGCCTCAGCCACATCAACCGAACCCTTGTCCTGAAGTTTCAGTTTCATCGTCAGCGCCCCTTACTTCTTGGCCTTGATCGCCGGACGGACAATGACCTTGCCGCCAGCGTGACCCGGGACAGCGCCCTTGATCAATAGAACGTTGCGCTCGGCATCGACGCGCACAACTTCAAGATTCTGCACGGTACGACGAACGTTACCCATGTGACCGGACATCTTCTTGCCCTTGAATACGCGGCCCGGCGTCTGGTTCTGGCCGATTGACCCCGGTGCGCGGTGGGCAAGCGAGTTGCCGTGCGTGGCATCCTGCATGCTGAAGTTATGGCGCTTGACGGTACCGGCGAAGCCTTTACCGATAGAGGTCCCGATTACGTCCACCTTCTGGCCTTCCTCGAAGAGGTCAACCTTGAGCTCGCCGCCTTTCTCGAACTCGCCCTCATCGGCGTCGCCCAGGCGGAACTCCGTAATTAGGTCGCCGGCTTCTACCTTCGCTGCAGCGAAGTGGCCGGCTGCAGGCTTACTCACCCGGGACGCTTTGCGGCTGCCGGCTGCAACTTGCAGCGCACGATAGCCATCGGTCTCCACGGTTTTCACCTGTGTGATTCGGTTTGGTTGTGCCTCGATCACGGTGACCGGAATAGAAGCTCCGTCATCCGTGAAGACACGTGTCATGCCGCATTTGCGGCCAACAAGACCCATCGTCATCTTTAAAACCTCGCACCGACTTCGTTTGGTCAGTGACAATCTCTAATTCAAAAATCTTCACCGCGGCCACTTCGATTGGCGACCGCCGAAAAAAGGTACCAGTTACCTAAAATTTCCCAAGACTGCTCGTGCCTGACCGGGAAATTAGGTAACTGGTACCTTATTTCAGACACACGAAAGGGCCAGCCATCGCTGAGGACTTATGTCCCTTTGCTCTGGGGCTGACCCTAAGCTCCGAACCGGTCATTCAGCCGGTGCGGCGGTTCCGGGATTTGCCGTGTCACCCTCGATTTCCTGGCGACCTGGTAATTCTTCTGGTTCGGGCCGACTCCCGGTCCGGCCTGATCCAGCGAGCCCGCTATTATACGACTCGACCCCCCCATTACAAGCGGTTTCGAGCGTTTTTTCAGGCTTTTTTAGTCCTTGATAAATCAAGGACTTGCGCATGCAAGAACCCGTCCTACGAGCGACTATGGCCAGAGGCCGTTACCGTCGCTCGCGAGGCGCGCTCCCACAAGCGCGTCAATTCAGCTTGATTTGTACGTCGACACCCGCCGGAAGTTCCAGCTTCATGAGCGCGTCGACGGTCTTGTCCGTCGGGTCCATGATGTCCATCAGGCGCTTGTGGGTACGAATTTCGTACTGGTCACGGGCGTCCTTATTGACGTGCGGTGAAATCAGGATCGTGAAGCGCTCCTTCCTCATCGGAAGGGGGATCGGACCCTTGACCGTTGCACCGGTGCGCTTGGCCGTCTCGACAATTTCGCGCGCCGAATTATCGATCAGACGATGATCGAACGCTTTCAGGCGGATACGAATATTCTGGTTAGTTGCCATATCTATTTACTCAATAATCTTCGCTACGACGCCGGCGCCAACGGTACGGCCACCTTCGCGAATAGCAAAACGCAGGCCATCTTCCATGGCGATCGGAGCAATCAGCTCTACCACCATCTGCACGTTATCGCCCGGCATCACCATCTCGGTGCCTTCCGGCAACTCTACCGCACCCGTTACGTCCGTCGTACGGAAGTAAAACTGCGGACGATAGCCCTTGAAAAACGGCGTGTGACGGCCGCCCTCATCCTTCGTCAGGATGTAAACCTCGGCCTCGAACTTCGTGTGCGGCGTGATCGATCCCGGCTTCGCCAGGACCTGCCCACGCTCAACTTCTTCGCGCTTGGTGCCACGCAGCAGTACGCCAACGTTGTCACCCGCCTCACCACGATCCAGAAGCTTGCGGAACATCTCGACGCCCGTGCAGGTCGTCTTCATCGTGTCCTTGATACCCACGATCTCGATCTCGTCGCCCACCAGTACCACACCGCGCTCGATACGACCCGTTACCACCGTGCCACGACCCGAAATAGAGAAGACATCCTCTACCGGCATCAGGAAGTCACCATCAATGGCACGATCCGGCTGCGGAATGTAAGAGTCCATCTGCTCGATCAGCTTGTGAATCGACGGAACACCAATGTCCGACATATCGCCTTCAAACGCCTTCAGCGCTGAACCCGTTATGATCGGTGTGTCATCGCCCGGGAACTCGTACGTCGACAAGAGATCACGGATCTCCATCTCCACCAGCTCCAGCAGCTCGTCATCATCAACCTGGTCGGCCTTGTTCATGTACACAACAATGTACGGAACGCCTACCTGGCGAGCCAGCAGGATGTGCTCGCGCGTCTGCGGCATCGGACCATCAGCGGCACTCACCACCAGGATCGCACCGTCCATCTGCGCCGCACCCGTGATCATGTTCTTCACATAGTCCGCGTGTCCCGGGCAGTCAACGTGTGCGTAGTGACGATTGTCACTCTCGTACTCAACGTGTGCCGTCGCAATCGTGATACCACGCTCGCGCTCTTCCGGGGCGTTATCAATCTGGTCGTAACCCTTGACCTCACCACCGTGCTTCTCAGCCATCACCTTCGTCAGTGCCGCCGTCAGCGTCGTCTTACCGTGATCAACGTGACCAATCGTGCCAACGTTTACGTGGGGTTTTGTTCTCTCAAATTTTTCTTTAGCCATGTCCCTAATCTCTAGGTTGAAGGTTTACGATTAAATTCATTTCGTGGCTTACGCCGATCCTGCATTTTCAAACTGGAGCCCACACCCGGATTTGAACCGGGGACCTCTTCCTTACCAAGGAAGTGCTCTGCCCCTGAGCTATGTGGGCAAATCAAGGCCTGTGCACATCCTTCCAATATGGAGCGGGTGATGGGAATCGAACCCACATCATCAGCTTGGAAGGCTGAGGTTCTACCTTTGAACTACACCCGCCTTTTCGAACTACCTCCTATATAAGGAGTACCGATCAATCTAATTTCGCTTCGCGACGATCTCACACCGCAACGCCTTCTTGATTTTCCTTTTCGCAGGCGTGCGAAAATCCTGACAGTCTCTTTACCGTAACCGTCCGGATTTCACTATTCATGTCTGTTTCACCGCGCCGCCGGGCCAGTCTGAATCCTCAGCCGGACCACCATCTGGTGGAGGGGGTAGGATTCGAACCTACGTAGGCATAGCCAGCAGATTTACAGTCTGCCCTCGTTGACCGCTTGAGTACCCCTCCGGTACGCAAGCCGGGCATTCTCTAATTACCCCGCCTCACTGTCAACAGCTGAATGACTGTTTTTTCGTGTTCCCTGCGGGGCGGCAATTGTACCTGAAAGCATTGCTTCGTGGGATTTTCCGACTAAATCAGCCGTTTTGTGCCCAATGCCAGGGTTCATAAATAAATCCGGCTGCGTTATCACGAGGGTAGGACATCGAAAAACCGTAGTGGAGTGCGTTCCTCTCAAGCCAGCGAAATGCCGGGGAATCCTCAAATTCCTCAGTCAGCGGCCGGGACCCTGGTGTCGCTATGTCGATCGCCCGACCCGTGTGATGCTCACTGTGCCCGGGTGCGGCATTGACGGCCAGGATGTCGCTAACCGACTGACCTGCATTGAGTTTTTTTCGAATCAGGCGAGCCTGATAGTCGATACTTCGATACCCCGACACAATCAGGAGCGTGACCCCCTCTGCGGCTGCGGCCGCCTGCAGGGCGGCCCACTTGCCCGCTGTTTCCGGCGTCAGGCGCTGCATCCGGCCAACCAGATTCGGCCCGACCTCCACGAGATCGGTGGCTTCTGCAAATACGGGTTTGCTGCCGTCCCGGCCATAGTCCTCGGGAATGCCGAGTTCTGAGTGAAGTTCGCGTAGCATATGCGCGATTGTCCCACAGGATGTCGCGTCGAAAAATGTCTGACGACAGAATATACAAGATCGATGACGGGTCAGAGCCGTTCCGATTCAACGAGAATGTGGCAAGAGTCTTCCCTGACATGCTGCGACGCTCGATCCCGGGCTATGCCGCGTCAATCGAGGCTATCGGCTCGTTGGCGGCGCGCTACGTGCGGGCCGGCGCCAATTGCTATGACCTTGGCTGCTCACTCGGTGCCGCAACGCTCGCAATGCGCCAGGGTATTCGCGAGCCGGCGTGTCGTATCATCGCTGTGGACTCGTCCCCAGCCATGATCGAGCGCTGCCGGGAGATCATCGCCGAGGATGACAGGCAGAACGGACCGGAAACCGAAGTCGACATCGTGCAGGCCGATATCCGGGATGTCGACCTCGTGAATGCATCAATGGTCGTGCTGAACTACACGCTGCAGTTCCTCGATGTCGAGGATCGCGAGGAGATGATCCGAAAAGTCTACAACGGCATGACCGAGGGCGGCGTGCTCGTCCTTTCGGAGAAGGTTGTCGACGAAAATGCGCACATGGAAGAACTGCTCGTCGATTTACACCACGAGCACAAGCGCCGCAATAACTACAGCGAACTCGAAATCGCACGCAAGCGCGCCGCTCTTGAAAACGTACTGGTGCCGGAAACGGTCGCGGCCCATCGCGAGCGGCTGACTCGCGCCGGCTTCTCGAAATCCGGCGTCTGGCTGCGCTACTTCAATTTCGTGTCGATCGTCGCAATTCGCTGAACATGTTCGACTTTGACGCACTCGGACATTCCCTGGATTCCTTGGGACTTGGCCACTGGAACGAGCAACTCGCTCCGTTACTGCGAGAACGGCTGACCGGGAAAACGCACGGCGACTGGCAACGCTGGAACGCTGTCATCGACGCACTACCGGACGCTCGCGGCGACGCGGATCGGCTGCGTGAACTCCTGATGGGCCTGCACCCCTGGCGCAAGGGACCGTTGACGCTTGGCGATGTCAGGATCGATACCGAGTGGCGCAGCGACTGGAAGTGGGCCCGCCTGAAGAATGCGATTGCACCGCTCGATGGTCGTAACGTACTCGACGTCGGTTCAGGCAACGGCTATTACGCACTGGAGATGCGCAAGGCCGGTGCGGCAACCGTGATCGGCGTCGACCCGACGCTTCTGTTCGCCATGCAGTTTCTCGCGATCAATGTGTTCGCTCAGGATCCTGCCATCTTCATTCTGCCCTTGCGGCTCGAGGAAACTCCCGCGGCCAACAACGTCTTTGATACGACGTTTTCGATGGGCGTGCTGTATCACCAGCGCGAACCCCTGGATCACCTGCAGCGTCTGCGCACGACTTTGCGTTCGGGCGGCCAGCTCGTGCTCGAGACGATTTTCCTTCCAGGCGACGACCTGCGCGCCGAGACACCAGGAGATCGATACGCCCGGATGCGCAACGTCTGGTCGTTGCCGACCGTGCCACAGCTCGTCAAATGGCTGGAGAAAACGGGTTACGCCGAGATCGTGGTCGTCGACCGAACCATGACTACGACCGCCGAACAACGCAGCACCGAGTGGATGAAATTTGAGTCGCTGCGCGAAGCACTCCATCCCGATGACCCGACGAAGACGGTCGAAGGTTGGCCCGCTCCGCGGCGCGTCATTGTTACCGCCACCGCAGTCTAGGTACCAGTTACCTTTTATCGAGTCCAAACGTACCAGTTACCTTTGGACTCGATAAAAGGTAACTGGTACCGTATTTCTGTTAAAACAGAAATGACGGAAAGATCGCAATGAAGATGACGCCGGCAGTTGAGAAGTATGTCCTTCACTGGGGTGAGATGGGTACGCGCTGGGGGACCAACCGCACAGTCGCCCAGATTCAGGCCCTGCTCTACCTGTCGCCCGAGCCCCTGCGTGCCGACGAGATTGTCGACCTGCTGTCGGTAGCGCGTTCCAACGTCAGCACAAGCATTCGCGAATTGCAGAGCTACGGCCTCGTCCGCATGATCCACGTACTTGGCGACCGCCGTGACTATTTCGAATCACTGCACGATGTGTGGGAGTTGTTTCGCGTCATTATTCAGCAACGCAAGCAGCGTGAATTGAACCCGACGCTTACGATGCTGCGCAGCTGCGTAGAGGAAGTAGACAGCGAGGGCCAGACTGACCCGGTAACCAAGGACCGTATTCGCAACATGCTCGCGTTCGTCGAAACGACGAGTAACTGGTACGAAGAAATCAACGATATCCCGACAAGCACGCTGACCAAGCTCATGGGGCTCGGCAAGAAGATCACCAAGCTCGTCAAGAAGTAGGAACGCAGCCAGGCACGATTTCGTTCTCGCCCCCTTCAGTTTCCCGCAGGAACCAAATCGCAGGGCTCTCGCCGCCTGACAGCGGCCCGCCGTTCACCGCATCGGCCGGTCGGTAAAAGTAACCACCTTTGGTGTATTGCCACGTTAGCGCTTCGCCCTGTACGCACTCGCTGTGCTGGTAGTTGCCGCTGACGAGATATCCTTCTCGTAACGCCGATGACTTTTGCCAGGGCAGCGAGGCACCCGCCTCGATTCGCAGGAGCCAGGTCGCTGCGCCGTTGCCGGGATCACGCCGCAATTCGCGCGTGGTCACACCGGGCGTCTCTGTCGCATCCCACGTCAATAACGACGAGTCGATAATGATTGGCGACCGGATGATGGACTCCGGATCCGTATCGTTGACGAAATACAGGATACGAGCACCTTCGTCGGTAGTCATGTTGAATCCCAGGGAGCCGGCTGGCAGAAAGGCATAACCCCCCGGCGGCAACTTGATATCCGCAATCATCAGCAGTCCTTCCAGCACGAAGATCTCCATGGACCGGCCGGGAACACCACCACTCGTGCCCTGCCAATCGGCTGGCAGGTCGATGCGATTACTCGTGCGCCGCGTCTGCGGATCGCCCGCCAGCTGCTTGGCCCGAATACCGGGCAG
>Ga0316192_10001510_pt1 | contig 17091 bp, 13 predicted proteins | sample MerIslwburrow_MG_FD_204931 | JGI IMG/M metagenome (GOLD analysis project Ga0316192, IMG submission 204931) | Coastal sediment microbial communities from Maine, United States - Merrow Island worm burrow | ecosystem: Environmental > Aquatic > Marine > Coastal > Sediment | place: USA: Maine...
CGAGTGGCTGTACACGCTGTTTCCCGAAGCCAGTGAAGGTCAGTTAAGTCGTCTGCGCGCCAGCCTGGTTAAAAAGGAAACACTCGCTGGTATCGCACGTGAACTGAAGGTCGGGGATTACCTGAGTCTTGGTTCCGGTGAGCTGAAAAGCGGGGGGTTTCGCCGCGACTCCATTCTGGCGGATGCGCTGGAAGCGATACTGGGTGGTATCGTCATGGACAGCGGGTTTGAAGCCTGCCGTATCAGTATTCAGCAGCTGTTCGCCGACAGGGTCAGTCGGCTTTCTGCCAGCGATGAACTCAAGGATCCCAAAACCCGTTTGCAGGAATACCTGCAGTCGCGCAAGCTGGAGTTGCCCGACTACGAAGTGGTGGAAGTGACGGGGCATGCCCATACTCAGCAGTTTGTCGTTGACTGCCGTGTAAAGGGGGTGCAGCAGCCGGGTAAAGGGGAAGGCAGCAGTCGACGTCGCGCGGAGCAGGCCGCAGCAGAAAGCATACTTGCGCAACTGCAGGCAGGTTCCGGGAATGAGTGAATTCCACTGCGGATTTGTTGCCCTGGTCGGTCGTCCCAATGTGGGGAAATCCACGATTCTTAACCACATGGTCGGACAGAAAGTCAGTATTACATCACGCCGGCCGCAGACAACCCGTCATCGCATCCTGGGCATCAAGACCGATGCACAGGGGCAGATTATTTTTGTCGATACACCCGGCCTGCACCAGGACCAGCCACGCGCCATGAACCGGTATTTGAACCGCTCAGCTATGGATAGCCTGCGTGATGTGGATGTGGTTGTATTCGTTGTTGAAGGTACGCGTTGGCACAAGGACGATGACTGGGTGCTCGAGAAGCTGGAACGGGTGTCATGTCCGGTGATACTTGCCATTAACAAGATCGATCTCGTAACAGACAAGGCTGACCTGTTACCGCATTTGCAGACGCTGTCGGCCAAACGCGAGTTCAGCGAACTGATTCCTGTGTGTGCGAAGAATGGCGATCACCTGGACCTGCTGGAAGCGGCCTTGCGCAAGCGCCTGCCGGAATCGCCACCATTCTACGGCGAAGATCAGGTGACCGATCGTAGCGAACGCTTTCTGGCAGCAGAGCTGGTTCGGGAAAAGCTGTTCCGCAAACTGGGTGAGGAAGTTCCCTATGGCCTGACGGTCGAAATCGAGCGCTTCAAGGCTGAAAAGAATTCCCTGCACATCCATGCGCTCATCTGGGTAGAGAAGAACAGTCACAAACCGATGGTGATTGGCACCAAGGGCGAACGTCTGAAAGAAGTCGGTCGCGAGGCGCGCCAGGATATGGAGAAAACTTTTGGCCGGAAGGTTTTTCTGCAACTGTGGGTAAAGGTTAAGGAGGGCTGGGCAGATGACGAACGGGCGCTGCGCAGTCTGGGCTACAACGAGGATTGAGGCAGTGGCTAGGTACACTTGATGACAGCCACAGCCCGAATTCAACTGGCTCCGGGATACGTACTGCACCAGCGACCTTACCGGGAAAGCAGCGCGCTGGTGGAAGTCTTTAGCGAGTCATATGGGCGCATCGGACTGGTGGCACGTGGTGTTCGCTCGCCCAGATCCAGGCAGCGCGGTGACTTGCAACCGTTTCGTGCGTTGCGCCTGTCATGGAGTGCGCGCAGCGAACTGGGTACGCTAACAGCTGTCGAGGCCGATGCGCCGGGCGGGAGCTTGCAGGGGACTGCTTTATACAGCGCGTTTTATCTGAACGAGCTGCTGGTACGGTTGCTGGTGCGCAACGATCCGCATCCGCGGCTGTATGCGACCTACCAGGCGAGTCTGGAGCGCTTGATGCAGGGCGGGGATATCGAGCCGCTGCTGAGACTGTTCGAGAAAAGCCTGTTGCAGGAAATCGGCTACGGCCTGTTGCTGGACAGCGAGATTGAATCCGGCGAGCCGGTACAGCCGGACAGTTATTACGATTATCATCTTGAGTCCGGGCCTGTTCTGGTGACAAGTCAGGATGAGCGGGCTTTTGTATTCAAAGGTTCGAGTCTGCTGGCGCTGGAGCGGGGGCAACTGACCGGCGCTGGCGTTTTGCGCGATGCCAAGCGTTTGATGCGTTCAGCGCTAAACCTGTATCTCGGTAACAAACCCCTCAAGTCGCGTGAACTCTTCAGGGCGACAAATAAAGTACAGGAACCACTGGATTAACTGTCGTTCTTGTGGCCGGCACGGGTAAGCGCCAACCGTGCCGGTCTGGAACGGTTATAGCTTCACCGCGAACCAGGTGATCTACCACAATGCATATAGATGAACGGCTGAGTTTGTTAAGGGTTGTCAGACGCCTGCCCATTAAGTTCTCGCGTAGGCTGACAGGCCCGCGGCTGGGGGCAAGCGTCTGACAACCTTCAACGAGAGTGGACATGGAGCTGCACACATTTATCACGAAAACCGGTTTTAAGTTTTCCTCAGAGTCTCTGACGGCAGCTCTCCGAACAACCGTTTGTAATCAGACGCAAACTGTCCCATATGCCAGAAGCCCTGACGATGGGCTGCATCGGCAATCCGGACGTCAAGCGGGCTCGAAGTGAACAGCTCTTTGTGCGCGTCATTAAGTCGTTGCACCTGCAGATAGGCTTTCGGCGAAAGTCCGAAGTGCTCGAGAAAGGCGTGTTGTAGCGTGCGTGCACTGACCTGTGTTTCCTGGCAGAGCGTATTAATCGTGATATGGCTATTTGAATGTGTCCTGATATAGTCGACCGCTTTTCTCAAGGCACGCTGTTTTTTTAAGGGCCGTGAAAACTGTTTGTTGGGTTCTGCTGAACAGAGTGCGTTTAATAGTCGCCGTGGAAGTTCGGATTCAATTTCTTCTTGCATACCTGTTGCATTGATCAGTGCCGGGTCATGGCTGAACCGCTAAAAGTTGCGGTAAATGCCTCGAAATCGTCGAATTGGTGCACGAGTGAATAGTGCTCAGGCATGATTGTGTTACAGTATTTCGTGAACTATAACTTCGATGATGGCTGGTATATCGCGTCCAATCCCACCATGACCGCAGACTGGTCAATGCAGTTTCAGGTCAAGTTGCTGTTTCCGAAGTGAGTTAATGCGTTCCCGGTAGACGCGACCTTAACGGCGATGTGTCGGACATCGTCAACCACCATTAGTATTCGAACGACCACTGTGAGCATATAATCTGCCATCCCAAGGCAAGTTGGTTAATGGCGGGAATTGGACAACAGGAGAAAGAAACCATGCACTCAAACTACACGAAGGCCGTCCAGGCATTTATTGGTTGTGCCGTACTGCTACTGACACAATCCGCCCAGGCGGCAGGTTTCTATATCTCCGAAGTGGGCACACCAGGCAGCCTGGGTACAGCGGGTGTGGCAAACCCCGTAAACACAAATACAGCTGACTCATCGTGGACCAACCCGGCCGGTATGACGGGTTTGCAGCAGGATGAAATGCTCGCCGGGGTGCAGGTGCTGCTGCCAAAAATCGAGTTTGACTCGTCGGTTGCCGAGGCCGGCGGCAAAGATGGTGGCAACGCCGGTAATATAGCGGCGATCCCCGCTTTCTTTATGGTCAAGAAGTTATCTGACCGGGTTCGGCTGGGTTTCTCGCTCGTTGCACCACAGGGTGGCGCCATGAGCTACGGTGATGATTTCGTCGGGCGATACGGGGCCACCAAGGTTTCACTCGCCGCGATTGGAGGCTCACCATCCATCGCCTACAAGGTAAACGATCGCTTGTCGCTGGGTGGTGGTGTTTCGATCATCTATACACAGTTTGAAGAAAGTGTTGCCATTAACCAAAGCGCACTGGTCCCGGGGCCGCTGCCACTGCCGGATGGCAAGGTCAAGTTCGATAATATGACGGATCTGGGTTATCAGCCGTTTGTTGGTTTGACCTATTACCTGTCAGATCGCCTAATGCTGGGTGTCGTCTATCGTGCGGAAATGGACGTCAATCTGGAGGGTGATCTCAACTTCCGCAGCCTGGCGTTTCCGACACCGCCTGCCGATGATATCGAAATCGACTGGGATAACCCGCAGATGCTTACGGCGGGGTTGCGCTACGAGTTAGCACCGGGCAAGCAGCTGATGTTCAGTGGGGACTGGGAGGACTGGTCGGCGTTCAGCGAGAATCAGCTGGCGATTACCGGCGGGGTCCTCGACCCGACGGGTGTGCTGGAACGAAATTTCAAAGATACCTGGAGTGCCGGTGTTGCGTTTGTCGATGTGAGCGACAAGACCGGAGGTTATTCAGTCGGATTTTCCTATGACAGTTCGCCGGTGAGAAATAAGGACCGCACCATCGATCTTCCTTTCGATGAAACGTACAAGATTTCTGCAGCCTACGGCTGGAAGGGGAGCAAGAAACTGGATTTCGGGCTGGGCGGCACGCTGATGTATTTCGGTGAAGGCAAGGTTGACCAGACTGCGCAGGGAGTACGCTTCAAGGGTAAGTTTGATACCAATATGGCGCTGTTCCTGGGTGGTACGCTACGCTATGTCTTCTAATCTTTGTGATCAGTATTGAGTCAATCTCGAGTATCTTTGGCGGCATTGGCCGGTTCCTGCCGATCAGATAATAATTCTGGAAGATCATGGCAAGGTTCCGCAGGGTTTGGTTTTAGAAAATTGATGCTCGGATTGACTGGCCTGCGAATATCGAAATCGAAAACGGTTATTCGTAGACATTTCGACCCGTAGTTAATAGGTGAAAAACCGGCGTCTCTAACCACTGGCGGCAACGCCCGAAAGGTCAACCAGACTGATGTCGGCAAATGGAATGGTTATGACTCCAGGCACATTCACGCCGGCGTTTTGATATTTTCGCCCGGTGCTTTACGCTCCCATCCCCGGTAAAATTGTACGCAGATTATCATTAACCAAGGTTGCAGCCCCATGAATCCCATTCTGCTTGGTATCAATATCGACCATATAGCTACATTGCGGCAGGCACGCGGTACGCGCTATCCCGACCCGGTACAGGCTGCTATTGAAGCAGAACAGGCCGGAGCGGATGCGATCACCCTGCACTTGCGTGAAGACCGCCGGCATATACAGGACCGGGATGTCGACATGTTGAGGAATATCCTGCAAACACGGATGAACCTGGAAATGGCGGTGACAGAGGAAATGCTGGGTATCGCCAGCCGGGTGCAGCCCGCGGATTGCTGTCTGGTGCCCGAACGACGTGAGGAACTGACCACCGAGGGTGGCCTTGACGTGGCGGGCCAGGTTGATCGTATGCGCGATGCCTGCCAGCGTCTGGCCGAAGCCGGTGTGCGGGTATCGCTGTTTATCGATGCCGACCCCCGCCAGGTCGAGGCTGCAAAATTAGTGGGAGCGCCCTGTATCGAGATTCACACCGGACACTTTGCCGATGCAGAAAACACGTCCGAGCGGGACGCCGAGTTTAAAAAAATCAACGATGCGGTTCAACTGGGTGATGAGATCGGCTTACAGGTCAATGCCGGGCATGGTTTGCACTATCACAACGTACAGGCCGTCGCTGCATTACCGGCAGTGCGTGAACTGAACATCGGTCACGCGGTTGTAGCGCGTGCCGTCTTTACGGGGCTGGGAGACGCGGTAAGGGAAATGAAACACCTGATGGGGGCCGCACGCCTTTAAACAGATTGCGAATGGTACAGTTGCGGGCTGCCACCTGCTGCCTTGGCAGTATACATGGCCTGGTCCGCGTGACGCAGCAGTGTTACAGCATCACGGCCGTGTTCCGGATAGAGCGCAATACCGATGCTGGCAGATGCTTCGATCCGCTGACCCAGGATCTGGAACGGTTGTTTCAGCGCGCTGGAAATCTTGCTGGCTGCCGCGATGGCATCCTGCTCGCTCTTGATTTGTTCCAGACAAATGATGAACTCGTCGCCGCCAACACGGGAAACGGTATCCGACTGGCGCATGCTATCAGCCAGCCGTCTGGCTATAGCCTGCAGCAGGCAGTCACCGGTTTCGTGGCCGTATTGATCATTGATGGGTTTGAATTTATCCAGGTCCAGATACACTACCCCCAGCTTGCGTTGGTCGCGGTCCGCACGGGCGATACCGGCACTGAGCCGGTCATTCAGCAGGCTGCGATTCGGCAGATCAGTCAGTTCATCGTGTTCTACCTGGTAGGTCAGCCGGCGCTCATGCACTAGTCTCTCGGTCGCGTCATGGACTATCACGGTGTAGAGGTGGTGACCGGAGAACGCGGTTTGCGACAGCGAGACATCCACCGGAAAGCGTTCCCCGTTTTTTCGCTTGCACCGCACGCGGTCGATTTTAAAACCCATCTTGCTCTCTCTGGCAATGCGCGTCAGCGCAGCCAGGCGATGTTTTTCGGTAGCGCGATAACGCTGGCAAACGAGGGTGGTCAGTTGTTGTCCGATGATCTCATGGCGGGGATAACCAAACAGCCTCTCCGCGCCCTGGTTGAAGACCACGATATTGCAGCGGTCATCCGCACACACAATGGCTTCATTGGTGATTTGCAGCAATCGAATGTAACGACCAATCTGCCGTATCAGCCGTTCTGCTGAGGCATCCTTATCGTTCCCTGTTGCTGATTCATCCTGATGACTTGTGGGCGAGCTGCCAGTGGTGGTCATGCTTTATTGTGAATGCGAAGACTGGTACGCAAATCACTTTTTATTATTTATAGAATTGAAGATTAGCACAGCCACTGATTAATATCAGCCAGGATTTATGCAGGCATCCAGGGTTTTTATCTCCGGTGTTACCGGGTTGCTGGCGGGTAAGGTATAGCTTGTTGATATTAAAAGAAATATACTTATTGATCTGTTGGCAACCGGTTTCAGGATAGCAAAGCGACGCTCTTGGCTTGCGCATACACCGATTTCCCGTGCTCCAGCTCCAGTAAAGTGGCTGACTTGCGTGTGACGCGGGACAACAGGGGCACGTCTCCCGCCAACAGTCGCACTGTAACCTGCGCAATCCCCTCGGGCATGATCTCATCAATGGTTGCCGGAAATATGTTCAGGATGCTGGTGCCGGACTGGTGTTCCAGGGTAAGACTGACATCGCGCGCAGCAACCCGCAATCTGGCTGAATGACCCACCGGCAATGCTTTGCGCGTCACGGTAAAACGGCCACCCGGGAAATCAAGGTGTGTCAGATCATACTTGTCATCGTGTCCCGCGACGACGGCGTCGATGAGTGCTTCCGCATCATCGCCATGGGCCAGGGGAAGATCAAGCCGGGTCAACATGTCACCAAGAGCACCCGCAGCTTTTATCCTGCCCGCTTCAAGCAGGACCAGGTGATCCGCCAGACGCGCTACTTCATCGGGCGAATGGCTGACATAGATCACTGGAATATCCAGCTCGTTATGCAACGACTCAAGGTAGGGTATGATTTCCTGCTTGCGTGCCAGATCCAGCCCCGCCAGTGGTTCGTCCATCAGCAGGATTTCAGGACTCACGGCCAACGCCCGGGCGATCGCCACCCGTTGCCTCTCGCCACCGGAAAGCTGTCTGGTTCGGCGTTCAAGCAGAAGTCCGACGCCTAACAACTCGATTGCTTTGTTCACGGAGACCTTACGCTCGGTTTTTGGCACGCGCTTGACGCCATATTCGAGATTGCCCCGCACGGTGAGGTGTGCGAACAGACTGGCCTCCTGGAAGACATAGCCCAAAGGGCGCTGGTGTGGTGGCACGAATCGTCTGGCATCCTGCCAGATCATATCGCCCACTTGCAGAAAACCGTCGCGACACGATTCCAGCCCGGCGATAGCGCGCAGCAACGTGGTTTTGCCACAGCCTGAAGGGCCGAGCAACGCGGTGACGCCCTGGCCGGGAATACCCAGATCAACATCCAGCGCAAAGTCGCCCTTGTCGATACGGAATCTGGCTTCGATGGTCATGGTTGTACCAGCCTGAATCTGCGGTTGAGGGCGTACACCGTTATCAGCATTAGGAAAGAGAGCAGTAACAGTCCCCCCGACAGCCAATGCGCGTGAGCATATTCCAGTCCTTCAACATGGTCATAGATGGCGATGGACACGACCTGGGTCTCGCCGGGAATGTTGCCGCCGATCATCAGCACCACACCGAATTCACCCAGTGTGTGGGCAAAACCAAGCACGGCAGCGGTCACAAAACCCGAACGGGCAAGAGGAACGGCGACGGTGAAAAAACGATCCAGCGGCGAGGCGCGCAGGGTCGCGGCTACCTCCAGGGGGCGGCGACCGATAGCGGCAAAGGCGCCTTGCAACGGCTGTACCACAAAGGGCATAGAATAAAACACCGAGCCGATAACCAGGCCCGTGAAAGTAAAGGCCAGTGGCCGGCCACCCAGTGCTTCCATCAGCCCGCCGATGGGGCCTTGGGAACCGAGGGCCACCAGCAGATAGAAGCCCAGCACGGTAGGTGGCAACACCAGTGGCAGGGCAACCACCGCCTCCAGCAGAAACTTGAAGCGCCAGCGGGTGCGCGCCATCCACCAGGCCAGTGGTGTACCCAGCAACAGCAGGATCAGCGTGGTAATTCCCGCCAGCTTGAGCGTGATCGCAAGGGCGGTGAGATCAGCATCGCTTGGCATCATGGCGTATCGTAGCCAAAACTTCGAATCAACGCGCGTGATTTTTCGTTCTTCATGAATGACAGAAAAGCCCGCGCAACAGTATTCTCTTTCAGCAATACCGCCTGTTGCGCGATGGGAGTATAGAGTGCCTGTGGTACCTCCCACCAGGAACCCGTCATGGGGTGACCGGGCTGCTTCACCTGGGACCAGGCCACCAGGCCCAGTTCGGCATTACCGCTGCTGACGAACTGGAAGGTCTGGCTGATGTTTTCGCCGCGCACCGTCTTTGCTTTTAATGCTTCCCATACGCCGCGCGCCTGCAGGACCTCCCGAGCTGCCTTGCCGTAAGGCGCGAGTTTCGGGTTCGCAATGGCCAGATGACGGAATGTCCCTTGTTCCAGAACCGTGCCTTCCGGATCGACATAGCCAGCTTGCGGGCTCCACAGGATAAGTTTGCCGAGGGCGTAGGTAAAACGACTTCCAGGTAAAGCCACACCTTCCTGCTCCAACAGTTCTGGCCGTTTGCTATCAGCTGCAAAGAAGGCATCAAACGGTGCGCCGTTCTTTATCTGTGCGTAATGCTTTCCGGTGGAACCGAAAATCAGCGACACTTTGTGCCCCGAGTCCGCTTCGAAACGTTCTGCAAGGGCTGTTATAGCAACGCTGAAGTTACTTGCTACCGCCACCTGTATTTCTTCAGCAACTGACTGCCCGGTGGCGAGCATCATTGTGGCTATTAAAAGTGGCTTTAAAAACAATGTATGTATCTTAGGCTATAAGGGAAGGGATCGGAGGGGCTATTTTTTACCACGTTTCAGGATTGGTCAATATTTAATCCCCCCTGTCATATTATTACGCTACCTGTTTGCGGATGATGGTTGACCGGCTTCGATCAGGCACATCGGTTTTTATATGCACTGCCGGGAACCAATCTTTGGCGGATAGTACTTTGCGAGGAATAGCTCAATTCCGGGGCTAGTGTACCTGATTGTCCCTGTGCACAGCGGTGAAAATACGCTGAATTAAGTACGCTGTCCCCGTAATTTCTCACCTGCAACAGAACAAGATGATAGGATGCATTTTTTTTCTCAGGATTTGAGGTGGGAATGGATAACGACCAGAGTTTTTCACACCAGGACAATCTCTCATTTCTGAACAAGAGCGGCTCGTTAAGGGGCAAGATTGTGGCTGCGCACAAGACGGTGCAGGGCCGCTTTGATTTTATCGCGCGCATTGCGCTGACGCTTTATGACGCGGAAACCGGCGTGCTCAAGGCGTATCTGCATACCAGCGAGAATGTTGATCCGCTCGAGCACTACCAGTCACTTTTGGACAATGCGCCTTCTCTGAAGGAGATTCTAAAAAAGGGAAGACCCCGTGTTATCAACAAGCTCGTCACTGTCCAGGATCAGTCGCATGAACATACTCGACGTATCGGGCGTCACGGGTATGCGGCAAGCTATACACTCCCCATGTTTAATAACGGTGATTTTATCGGCTTCCTGTTTTTTAATTCGTATGAGGCCGACATTTTTACTGAAGACGTTCTGGAACAACTCGATGTTTATGGTCACCTGATCTCGTTGATTGTGACCAGCGAAATCGCGGCTGTTCATACCATGGCGGCGATGGTCAAGGCTACCGGGCATATTACGCATCACCGCGACCCGGAAACCGGCAGTCACCTCGACAGAATGTCGCGCTACAGCCTGCTTATCGCTAATGCACTGACGGAAAAATATCAGCTGACCGACGATTATATTCAGCATGTTTTCATGTTCTCGCCGCTGCATGATATCGGAAAGATCGCGATTCCAGACCAGATACTGCGCAAACCCGGTAAGCTCACGGATGATGAAATGCGTGTTATGAAAACCCATGCCGGTAAAGGCAGAACAATGATCGATGAGCTGCTGGTCAGCTTTGGCCTGGAGGGCGTGGAGCACGTGGATATTTTGCGCAACATCGCCGCCTATCACCACGAATCCATCAATGGCTCCGGTTACCCAGAAGGTAAGGCCGGTGACGAGATTCCGCTGGAAGCGCGCATTGTGGCGGTTGCCGACGTGTTCGATGCGCTGACCAGCCGTCGCGCTTACAAAGAGGCCTGGAGCAATGACGATGCCTTTGCCACGTTACAGACGATGGCCGGCGACAAGCTTGATAAGGATTGTGTGGAAGCGCTATTGAAGCATCGCGATGACGTCGAAGATGTTCAAGCTAGATATAAGGAGAACACCCGAGGGTAGTCGTTGACTATTCACGAACCTTTATATCCGGCTCCATGTTGATTCTTCCGTCCTCTTCCAGGATTCCAATCTTCTTACCGTCAGCGTCAATTACCACTGGAACGGGGTCCTGGAACAACGGCCTGCGGATAAACTGGAGTTGCCAGCCATAGCTTTCTATCTGGCGTAATGCCCGAACCTGCATCGGATTCAGCATCTCAATCGCGTTATCCGGTACCGGCTCCTCACCTGTGCGCTTTTCTTTATCCATATCGCTTACCTCGCTTTAATGCCATTTCTTTTTCTTCCCTTTGAGGCTGGTCTAAAGGAATGATTTCTTCAGCAATCCGGCAATCTCCCCTGCTGGTACCGGCTTGCTGAAATAAAAGCCCTGTATTTCGTCACAATCGAGTGCTCTTAATACATCAAGTTGCGGCTTGGTTTCTACGCCTTCGCCAATGACGCGCAAACCCAGACTGTGCGCCATGGCGATAATGGCCGCGGCAATTGCTCTGTCGTCACTTTCGTCGGCAATGTTGCGTATAAAGGACTGGTCGATCTTTAAGGTGTCGACAGGCAATTGTTTTAACCGGCTCAGTGACGAGTGTCCGGTGCCGAAATCATCTATGGCAAACGTTACGCCGCGATTCTTGAGCGTGTTGATGATGTTGGTCGCGCGTTCGATGCGTTCAAGTGCGGTTTCCGTGATTTCGAGATCCAGTTGCAGGACGTTCGGCACCGGCGCCAACTCCTCCAGAACGCTTAAAATGTGTTTAATACTCTGTTCATTGGAAATTTGACGCCCGGTGATATTGACGGCAATACGCGGTCCCATCGAGCCGTTATTCGACCATTTTTCGTAGTCACTGAGGGCTGTACGCAAAATCCATTCGCTGATCGCATCGATCAAATTCGAATCATCCGCGACATGGATAAACGTATCAGGTAGTAATTGGCCGTGCTCGGGATGATTCCATCTTATCAGGGCTTCAACCCCGACGATTTTCCCATCGACCAGGCTCACCTGAGGTTGGTAATATAACTCGAATTCACCACTCTTCTCTAAGGCACATCGCAAGTCCTTTTCTATCAGCGCATGTTCAGACATACGTGAAGCCAAATCGGCTGTAAAAAACTGGAAGCTGTTTTTCCCCATCTCCTTGGCATGGTACATTGCGCTGTCCGCGGCCTTCAGCATACCTTGGCATTCAAGCGCATCATGAGGAAATATGCTGATGCCCACGCTTGCCGATGTATCGATAGTTTCCCCGCTTACTGTAACCGGCTTACGAACGATCTTGACGATTTTGTCCGCAATCAAGACGGCATCCTCGGCATGTGCGATTTCCGTCAGCACTACCGTGAACTCATCTCCGCCAAGACGGGCCACCGTGTCCTCGGCCCGAACACAACTTTTCAACCGTTCGGCAACCGTTTTCAGGAGTTCATCGCCGACATTGTGACCGAGCGTGTCATTGATATATTTAAACCTGTCCAGATCCAGAAACATCAGCGCGACTTTATGCTTGTGACGTTTCGCACCCTCGATCGCCTGTTCCAGATTGGCTATGAAGCGCAGCCGGTTGGGCAGGCCCGTTAAAGTATCATGGTGCGCCAGGTGGGCCATCCGATCTTCCGATTCCTTTAAGGTGCTGATATCTGAAAAAATCGCGACATAGTTGGTAATATGTCCGTGCTCATCCTGCACAATGTTGATGTTCTCCCATGCAGGATAGATATCACCATTTTTACGCCGATTCCAGATCTCTCCGCGCCATTGGCCGTCCCTGTTTAAGATGTCCCACATTGTTTTGTAAAACGCTGCGTCGTGACGTCCCGATTGCTGAAAACGCGGATTTTTTCCAAGCACGTCTTCGGGCTCATAACCGGTAATAACAGTGAACGCGCTATTAATCAGAATAATATCGGCTTCAGCATTTGTTACAATTATCCCTTCATCAGTATTGTCGAACACCGTCGCCGCGCGTCGCAGCTCTTGCTCCGCTGCCTTGCGTTGGCGGAACAATGTATAAATTACCGTTAGACCGATTAACAGGAAAAATGAGAGGGCGGTAAGCGAAATTATGGCCAGTTGGGTGGCGCGTAATGTTTTATAGGCCTCCTGTACATCGAACTCCGTAGCAATTCCCAATTCCAGTTCAGTGTCCCATACCCAGGCGCTCACCACGGGAACACCGCGGTAGTCACGATAACCGCTGAGATTGATGCCTGCCTCCCCTCGAATGGCTGAATGAGCCATAAATGTTAGGGGTTGTTGATCCAGAGGCACAGTTGTTTCTTCTCCCTCGATCAGGTTTACGCCCGGATCACGTAGTTGAATGTTCAATATGCCACGCTCGCCGGCTGGAATAAGTCCAAGCTCGCGCAGTTGATCATCGAACCGACTCTGGCTGATCAGGCGTCCCTCGTCATCGAAAGAGTACGTCTCGCCAGTTTTACCGATACGGCCCTGATTCAAGATACTGGTAAATCCTTCCTCAGGATCGAGGCGAAACATAAAAATCGCAATGACTTCCCCCGTATCATTGCTGATAGGGGCGGCAACAAACATCGATATTAAACCGCTGACCAGGCGCCCATGATTATCGGTGAGTGGGACATCCGATCTGATGGGTAAACTGACAGCCGGTCCGCCAGCCCAGGCACCTGAAAGAAATTCCTTCTGCCCCACAAGCAGATTTTCCACGCCAACGTTTTGATCACGGCTGGAGGCCAGATTGATGTGATTCGGCCCGACAACAAAATAACCCCTGTAATGCGTTGCTTTTTGTATGCGTCGAAACCAGGTTCGTAACTCTTGCTGTGCTGGTGAGTCCAGTAAAGTGGACTGGTGGGGAGATAACGCCAGCAGCCGTATCGCAGACTCACGAATTTTCGGAGCATCGGCCCACGCCACTGCGGCCGCTTTCTGGTCTTTAAACCAGGTCTTGACCGCCAAATGGGTAGTATCTCTTACGGCTGTAAGTGAACGACCAACTTCCGTACGTGCATTGCTGGCGAGCTTTGTTTGTACAGCCCAGGCGCCCAGCGCAAGAAGCACCGCAACAAAAGTCATTATAAGCAGATTTGTTTTAACGCCTGTCATTATAGAGAGGATTGTATTCGTCAGGCCGCGGCTTGTCGAAGCCTGCACTGCTGAAGCGGGCCTCGGATAGTAGCACTTTGCTCTATCTGGCATCTCAACTCATAGCGCGAACGTCCTTTTCAAGGGCTATCGTTGCCGTTTTCTGTGTTCAAGCCGAGTGCCATCCCGGGTGGGTAGATCACGCGCACCATGCTCTAATGGTATTTTCCGCGCTGGTAGTTCTCCAACAACAAAGATTGCTGAAACAGATTCACCCGTGCGGGCAAGGCGGTTAGAATAGCAGACGCTATGAATTTTCCCGGTATTGAACAATTTGTCGGCAACACGCCGCTGGTGCAGTTGAAGCGCCTGCCCGGCAAAACCAGTAACACGATTCTGGTCAAGCTGGAGGGTAATAATCCGGCCGGTTCGGTCAAGGATCGTCCGGCGCTCACCATGATCAGCCATGCCGAGGCGCGAGGTGAAATCGCGCCCGGTGATACGCTTATCGAGGCTACCAGTGGTAATACCGGTATTGCGCTGGCCATGGCTGCGGCCATGAAGGGTTACCGGATGGTGCTGATCATGCCTGACAACATGAGTGTTGAGCGCCGCCAGGTGATGAAGGCGTTTGGCGCCGAAATCATTTATGTGACGCGCGAACAGAGCATGGAGGGCGCGCGCGACCTGGCCAAGCAGATGGAGGCCGAGGGCAAGGGCACGGTGCTGGATCAGTTCTCCAACTCCGATAACCCGCTGGCCCATTATGAAGGGACCGGCCCGGAAATCTGGCGCGATACCGAAGGCTCGATAACACATTTTGTCAGCGCCATGGGAACGACGGGAACCATCATGGGCACGTCCCGTTTCCTCAAGGAAAAAAATCCGGCGATTGAAATTGTCGGGGTGCAACCTGTGGAAGGCGCCTCCATCCCCGGTATCCGGCGCTGGCCGAAGGAATACCTGCCGTCGATCTTTGACGCCAGCCGGGTGGATACCACCATCGATGTGGCTCAGGACGTTGCGGAGCAAACCACCCTGGCGCTGGCTTCACAGGAAGGTATCTTTTGCGGTGTGTCATCCGGGGGTGCGGTTGCCGCTGCGCTCACGCTTAGCAAGGAAGTGGAGAACGCGGTGATCGTCGCCATCATCTGCGACCGTGGCGATCGTTACCTGTCTACCGGGGTGTTTCCCGATTGAACCCGGTGCGCCTATAACGTATTTGCGCCGGTTAACTCGTGCGGCAGGCGCGCTGTGCCTTGTCCTTCTGTCCGGTACTGCGTCGGCTATCGAGTTGGTTCAGCTTCACCTGGGTGATATTGAGTCCGATGGCTGGCGGCTGGAGGATGTCAGTCTGGCAATCGACCTGTCGGCATCGGATCAATCCAGCGTGCACATTGACATCGCCTCGCTGGAGATTGGCAGCTACCGGATCGAGAGTCTGCGCCTGAGCTGTGCCGGTTTCGAACTGCTGCCAGCGGCTGTCGATTGTGCGAACGGGCAACTCAGCCTGTCCAGTGAACTGGTCAGTGCGGAGGCTATACCAGCGAGTATCCGGTATCATTTTGATACCCGAGAACTCAGCGTATTGTTGTCAGCGCTCCCCGTGGCTGGTGGCAAGGTGCGCTTGCAGTTCCATCAGCGCGCCGGCAAGTGGCGGTTGCAGGCGCAGCTGGCAGACACCTTGCTGAATGGTGTGGCGGGCCTGCTCAAGAAGGCAGGGCAGGACGTTCCTGAGCCAGGTTTTCAGGGCTACCTCAGTGGTCAATTGAACGTGCTGGGTAACAGCGAGGGACTGGAGAACGTCAGCTGGAACCTGCAGACCCGCGCATCCGGTTACAGCAACACAGAAGGCAGCCAGGCGGCGGAAGCATTACAGCTGGCCAGCCGTGGATCCGCCCGCCCGCGGGATACGGGTTGGCGGATCCAGTCTACCCTTAATGCTCGCGAGGGCATGCTGTATACCGAGCCTGTTTACCTCGAATTCTCCGCTGCCAGACCGCTGGAACTGTCGCTTGACCTGGACTGGCTGGACGCTAAGGGTGAACTGCGGGTGCGATCCCTGGCCTTTAATCAGCCGGGGGTGGTGTCCGGCAAGCTCGATGCACGGTTGCGGCCGGCAGCGGACCAGCCGCTGCGGCAACTCGCTGTTGAGATCAATGAGTCTTCGTTACCGGGCCTGTACGAAACCTGGCTGCAACCCTGGCTGGCGGGGACGGCGCTGGAGAAACTGGATACCCAGGGTGGTTTGCGCGGACGCCTTGCGCTGGCTGATGGTCAACTTCAGGCGCTGCAACTTACACTCGACAAAGTGTCTTTCCGGGAACAGGCCGGCCAATTCGGGGTAAAGGAACTGGAGGGTGATGTGCAGTGGGACAGCAGCGGCCGCGTGCATACCTCCACGCTGGCCTGGCAGGGTGCCAACTACAACAGGTTGCAACTCGGCGCCGCGCAACTGGCGCTGGAAGCCGATGCCCGGCACATGAAAATTCAACAGGCACTCCAGATTCCACTGCTCGACGGCAGTCTGCACGTTGAAGAATTCGAGCTTGGCCTGGTGGACGGCAAGGTGCGCTGGCTGCTCGACGGTTTCCTCACCCCGGTGTCAATGCGCGCATTCAGCACCGCGCTGGGCTGGCCGGAATTGTCCGGCACCCTGTCAGGCATGGTGCCAAAGGTTCGCTACGAGAAGGGTGTACTGACACTGGGCGGCACCTTGCTGATACAGGCTTTCGACGGTGATATTACGCTGCGTAACCTGCGTATCGAGCAGCCACTGGGTCCGGTGCCGCGGCTGTGGGCGGATGCGCGCATCGTGAACCTGGATCTGAAGACATTGACCCGAACGTTCTCTTTCGGCCGCATCGAGGGACGTTTGCAGGGTCGCGTGGACGGACTGTACATGGAGGCCTGGCAGCCGGTTGCCTTCGACGCGGAGTTTGCAACTCCCGATGATGACGACAGCCGGCACCGTATCAGCCAGAAGGCGGTGGACAATATCTCCAATCTTGGCGGAGCCGGCCTGGGCGGGGCGCTGTCACGCAGTTTTCTGCGCTTTCTCGAGGACTTCCCTTACAGGCGGCTGGGTATCAGCTGTCGCCTGGAAAACGGCGTCTGTTACATGGGCGGTGTGGCGCCTGCCGAGACAGGATACTACCTGGTCCAGGGTCGCTGGTTGCCGCCGCGGCTCGATGTGATCGGCTATGCCGATGAAGTTGACTGGACCTCCCTGGTCGAACGGCTGAAGTCCGTCA
>Ga0316192_10001512_pt1 | contig 17082 bp, 16 predicted proteins | sample MerIslwburrow_MG_FD_204931 | JGI IMG/M metagenome (GOLD analysis project Ga0316192, IMG submission 204931) | Coastal sediment microbial communities from Maine, United States - Merrow Island worm burrow | ecosystem: Environmental > Aquatic > Marine > Coastal > Sediment | place: USA: Maine...
CCGGCATGACGGTCGTGCATATCGAGGAGTTTCAGGCGATGGGCGTTGCGGCGGTCATCGAGAAAGCTCGTGAAGTGGTCGGTGACGGACCCGTGTACGTCAGCTTTGATGTTGATGGTATCGATCCGGGCTACGCGCCTGGGACAGGTACTCCCGAGGTTGGCGGGCTGACGCCGCGCGAGGCGCAGGCATTACTGCAAGGTCTCGCCGGATTGAACGTTGTTGGTGGTGATGTTGTTGAAATAGCACCACAATACGACGCAACAACAAATACGGTGCAAGTCGGGGCGCAAATGATTTTTGAGATCCTGGCGCTAATGACCCTCAACGAGAACTGGCAAGGCGGAGAGTAACGCGATGCGACGATCGGCAAGCCTGATGATTCCGCTGACACTAATCGTGTCGTACTACGCATTCTGGCTTGTGGCCACCGTGCTCTTCCTGAAGCGCTTTCCTGCGCTTGCCGAGTACCTGCCGCTGGATGGCCTGGGTGAACTCGCAAGCTCCAACGTAGAGACGTTTGAGCCGGTTTACACGATGGTTGAACGAAACTTGTTTGCGTCGACCGGGCCCGTGCGTCTGCTGCTCGCATCGATCGGGTCCTGTATTCTGACCGTGCCGATTTCGTGGGTTTACTTCATCACAAGCCGCGCGCGCCGCATTGACCAGTCCTTCCTGCAGACAATTATTATCCTGCCGATCGTCGTGACCGGAATTGCGATGATCGTGGTCAACAGTCTCGCGCTGGCCTTCAGTCTTGCCGGTGTGGTCGCAGCTGTGCGCTTCAGGTTCACGCTGAACCAACCCTCCGATGCGATGTATATTTTCGTCGCAATCGGAATAGGCCTGGGCTCGGGTATCGGTGCGCTTGGCGTGTCAACGGTTATCTCATTTACGTTCGTGCTGGCAACGCTGTTCATATGGAAGCTGGAATACGGTAAAACGCTTTCCGGTCCGTTCCTGACAATGATGACCCGGCGTGATGCTGGCGAGGACGACTACTGAGGAAGCACGACCAAGCAATGACGGAAGAACAACAAAAAAGTTTTCTGCTCGTCCACGGACGGGACTTCAAGCCCGCAGCGGAGACCCATCTGGAGCTGTCCGTTGCGGCGCTACGTGCGGGGCTTGCGCGGGACTTTCCCGACTGTGCCGTGTGCTTCGACCAACTGTCGAAAGATCTCGCCTGGTACGGCGACCTTAATGCTGCTGTTCTTGAGAAGAAAGGCAAGACCTATGATGAAGAGCTGGACATAGGCGATCGGCGAAATGTCTTGCAGTCGCTCAGCGAAATCACGCCCCGCAAGAAATTCGGTATACGCCTTTACGACCAGTTACCCGGCAAATCCGCACTACCTGAGTTTTTTATGGGCATCGGTGCGCCGCTTTTGGGTGCGGTCGGGTTTCGCATGCCGGTCCTCGGTAAGATCGCGAAAGATTTTGCGGCGTATCTGGACGATCCAGACTTTGCAGCCGAGGCTCGCAATCGAGTTCGGGAAAAGATCTGTGCACTCATGGACCGAGGCGACAAGATCATGCTGATTACGCATGGGACCGGTAGCGTGGTCGCCTACGACGTGCTGTGGGAATTGTCGAACGATACCGAGACCTATCCGGAATACGGACAGTACAAGGTTGATCAGTGGCTGACGCTGGGTTCACCGCTGGGTGATCGACCTGTACAGAAGCGCCTGTTGGGTGCAAAAGAGAGGGACGAGAGCAAATTCCCGAGCAATGTGATTTCGTGGCATAACCTCTCGGCGGAGGACGACTACGCCTGCCACGATACGACGCTTGCCGACGACTTCAAGAAGATGATGGTGCAGCGGCGTGTCAGCGCTGTGCACGACTATCGAGTCTTCAATCTTGCCGTTCGCTACGGTAAATCGAATCCGCACAGCTCGCTCGGTTACTACATTCACCCGCGTGTCTCGAAGATCATCGCCGACTGGCTGAGCTGATCTAGCCGCTGGAGTGACTTACTTCAGGCACTTGTCGACCAGCTGGCGCTGAACGTGCTTGGGGGAGTCGATAGTCTTGTAAAAGTCGTCCAGATACCGGGCAATCTTTCTGATGCTTGAGTTCTTCAGGTCTGGAACAGATTTCAAGAGATCGTAAATCGCCTGCCGTTTGTCGCGGAATAGCTGCAGTGTCGAGTCCAGGTGTGAGTTATTGGCGCAGCGTCCGCGGTACAGTCGTTGCTCGATATTGCGCAGGCCGAACCGCGGGTTTGGCGCTGCGTGGGGCGCGGAAACAATGCCGGTATTGTCGAAGTCATAGGGGATTGACAACATCTTGCGTTCGTCATGGCGCATCAGAACGTAGTTATGACAACAAGGTTCCCCGGGAGGGGCCTTGATCGGCGAAAAGTCGGTGTTGCCAATGAGGTATTGAAAAACAGAGCTGATATTGGTGTGGCGGCTGTCCAGCGCGCTGACAACCGTGGTTTCGGCTTTAGATACTTCCATACCGATGCGCTTGGCGAGCTGGTTGCGATGTTCGATCAGAATGGCGTAGTTGGTATCAACGACTTTTCTGGTTGTATTTTCGATGTAATTTACGTGCAGTAGACGCACCCGGAAACTCTGGTCGGTCAGCGTATTCAAGATTCGGTAAGCAATGTATTCCTTGAGTAACGCCTGGGTGTAAGGGGGCGCGCCGGAGCGGCAGTGCGTTACGAGCTTAAGCTTTTTCGACTTTGCGAACACCGTGCCCTTGGTCTTGCTGAAATTGAGGCGCAGTGGTGCAAACGGACAAATTTCGGCCTGGCGGCGGAACCGTCCGCGCGTCCGTATGCCGATATCAAGCGTCGTTTCCCCGGCCTCGGGATCCTGGAAAGTCAGCGTGCCTGGCATATCTTCCGTATCCGAGCGTTCGCGCATGATCTGCTTGAACGGCGCGCTTATTGTGACTTCGAGAACGTCATTGCTCGCGAACAGTGGTGCGGTCTTGCCGCCGCCTTCGATTTCAGCGCCAGATGCCGCTGTGTATGCCAGTGCAGCAAGCAGAAATATCGATCGTAGCCGCGTCATTTTTATTTATCGCTCCTCCGCGCAGGTGGTCAAAGTCTAGCATAGTCACTAAACTCAGCCGCTTGCGACGAACAGGAACGAAACTTTGCTCCGAATGCCGAAGAACCTGATTGCCAGCCTGTTCCTGGCTGTTCTCGTTAGCACGCCGGTGCTTGCCAGTGACTGGCAGGTTGACGGTGTGGAGCGGGTCGTAGCCATTGCGGATGTACATGGTGCATACGAGGCGATGGTCGAAACGCTGCGCAATGTCGACATCGTGGACGACAACCTCGCCTGGTCGGGCGGTAATTCGCATCTCGTAATCGTCGGCGACATACTCGATCGCGGACCGCGCTCCCGCGATGCGATGGATCTCCTGATGCGCCTTGAGGGTGAGGCGCAGGCAGCGGGCGGTCATGTCCACGTGCTTATCGGCAATCACGAGTCGATGAACATGACGGGCGACCTGCGCTACGTCAGCAAAGCCGAATATGCGGCGTTCGCCAGCGACGAGACACAGGAAATGCGTGATCGCTGGCTGCAGGCGTGGGCTGAACGTAATGACGGTGATGCAGAGACCCTGCGTTCGCGGTTCGACAGCACTTTCCCTGCCGGCTATTTTGCGTTGCGCAAGGCGTTTGGCGCGGATGGGCATTACGGCAAGTGGCTGCTCAGCAAGAACGTCGTTGCCGTAATCAACGGCACGGCCTTTGTACACGGTGGGTTACCGCCCGAGGTGGCGGACATAGGCCTCGCCGGTATTAACGAAGGCCTCAAGCAGGAAATGACCGACTACGTGCGCGCCGTGGACACGCTCATGGAGGCTGAAGTCCTGTTGCCAACAGACAGTTACTACGACCATGAGTCGATCGTAAGCAGTTACATGCCATCGTTAAGTGCATCGCAAGAGGTCATTAGCGCCGTGGCAACGGTCAAGAAGCTGGTTCAGGCCAGTTTATTTACGCCCGCTGGCCCGCTCTGGTACCGCGGTAATGTCGCCTGCAGTGGCATCATCGAGGAGCATCGACTCGATGCTGCGTTGCAAGCGATCGGCGCCGACCGCGTTGTCGTTGGTCACACGCCGACTCCCAACCGGCAGGTCCTGCAGCGTTTCAATGGTCGCATCGTTGAGGTCGACACGGGCATGCTCAATGCCTACTACAAGGGCAGCGGCAATGCACTTGTTATGGAAGGTGGGGAGCTGCAGGTCTTCAACCAGTCTGGCTCCGAACCTTACGCACCGATTGCGCATCCGCGCAGCGTTGGCAGACGGCCGGGGAACCTGTCGGCCGACGCATTGCAGCTACTGCTGGAAACGGGCGAAATAGTCTCGGAGACTGAAGACGAAGCGACGGGTCGCGCGCTGGTCCGTGTGTCGGATGGTACGCAAACGGTCACCGCGATTTTCAACAAGCGCCGCAGCCGCGGGTTCTACCCCAATGTCGCCGCCTATCGACTGGATCGCCTGCTCGATCTCGACATGGTGCCGGTCACAGCGATGCGCACTGTGGGCAAGACCGAGGGGTCATTGCAGTTTCTGCCCGACCAGACCAGTGACGAAGGGCAGCGCTCCGCGTCAGGTCGTGGCTCCGGCGCCTCGTGTGCGTTGCCCAATCAGTGGGGCGCCATGTATGTCTTCGATGTATTGATCTACAACGAGGGCCGCAGCCTGCAGCGCATGCTCTACGAGCCGTCCAGGTGGAACCTGATCCTCATCGAACACGAGCGCGCATTCAAGAGTGCAAAGGGCCGCCCGCCGCACCTGGCATCCGCGCCGATCAAGGTGAGCGCCGGGTGGCGCAAGGCGCTGACGGAACTGGACGATGCGGTTCTCGCCGAGAACTTTGCAGACGTTCTCGACAAAAAGCGCCTCAGTTCGCTGGGTGTTCGGAGAGACCAGCTCCTCGCCGAGTAACGCCGCTACTTAACGACAGCGATACATTCGATCTCGACGCGGGCGCCGAGGGCCAGCCCACTCGCGCCCAGCGCGCTGCGCGCCGGCGGATTAGGGAAGTAGGTCTTGTAGACGCCGTTCATCGCACCCCACTCGGACATGTCGGCGAGAAACACGGTGCATTTCACGACCTCGTCCAGCGATGAGCCAAATTGCTCCAGCACGCGCTTGATGTTCTCCATGGTCTGCCGCGTTTCACCCTCGATGCCGCCTTCGGCCAGTTCGATCGAGCCCGGGATGTTGCCGAGATTGCCCGACAGGTACAACGTGTTGTCGACGCGCACTGCAGACGAGAACGGCAGGTCCATGTCCTCCATGCCGGGCATAAGGAGGTATTCAACGTCGGGATCCTGATCGACATTTGCTTCGCATCCGAGCAAAACAAGCAATGGAAGTAACAAGGCAAAACGTTTCATCGCAAAGTCTCCAGTCTAGATTTCGTTGGCTTTGGCTGCCGCAGCAATATGCTCGGCGGCGCGGAAGGCAAGTGCCATGATGGTCATGGTTGGTTGTCCACGTCCCGAGGTCACGAAGCTGCTGCCATCGCAGATAAACAGGTTCGGCACGTCATGGCTGCGATGATGCCGGTCGATGACCGACGTCGTTGGATCGTCGCCCATGCGGGCAGTACCAAGCAGGTGTTCGCCGCCGGTCGACAGCCCGACATCATGCGCCCAGAACTTCTCTGCGCCTGCGGCGTCCATGAGTTCCTGGGACCGCTCGGAAAGGAAGCGGGCGATCGCAACGTCATCATCGTGGTCGTGGTAGGTCGCGCGGATGGCCGGCCGACCCCACTGGTCCGTGTTGTTCGGGTCCAGCGTGATGTTGTTGCGGTCCATCGCCAGTGATGTCGTGCCGCAGGCAAGGGTCATTTGCCGCGTGAAGTTGTGTGCGATCTCGTCCTTCCACGCGGCGCCCCAGCTCGGCACATCGTGTGGCATGCCCAACATCGCGTGGAATATCGGCGTTGCTGACCACAAGGGACGCGCATCTATGCCGCCGCCGCCGTAGAAGCCGCGGGCCTCGTCTGTTTCGTAAAAGTCATGAATGACTTTCGACACCTGCACGCTCTTGTAGTCGTTCAGTTGATGCTTGAACACACCATCGACCGCGGCGTGCGCGTTGAACATCAGGTTGCGGCCAACGAAGCCCGATGAATTCGCGAGGCCATCGGGGTGCTGCTCGCTGGCAGACAAAAGCAACAGTCGCGATGTTTCCGCGCCGTTTGCCGAGACGATAACGGCCTTGGCCATCTGCGCCTGTTCATTGCCGTCCTTGTCGTAGTAGAGCACTTCGCTGGCGCGACCGTTGGCATCGGTCTCGATGCGAAAAACGGCCGAGCGGTCGCGGATTTCACAACGGCCACTGGCTTCGGCGAGGGGGATCATCGCCGCCAACGACGACGACTTGGCGCCGACTTCACAGCCGAAGAACATGCAGTGGCCGCACTTGATGCAGCCGGAGCGGCCGTTGAAGGGCTGCGACAGAATGGCATGCGGCTGTGCCTGCGCATGCAACCCGAGTTTGTTCGCCCCTTTTTCCAACAGCACGCCGGATGACTTGACGGGCAACGGCGGCATCGGGAATGGCTTTGAGCGGAAGGAGTCGAACGGCCCCGGGGCTCCCGACACACCGACCTCCCATTCCACGCGCGTGTAGTAGGGCTCGATTTCCTCGTAAGTGATCGGCCAGTCGGCAAAGTTAGTATCGCTGATCGGGCCGAGCATACTGCGTTCCTTGAAATCGCTTTCGCGGAAACGCCAGAAATTGGCGGAGAAGTGTACGCTGCTGCCACCAACGGTTTGCGCGTAACGGATGGGCTGCACCTCCGGACTCGTCGCAACTTCATGTTCATCGTGGCGGAAAGTCTGGCCGCTGAGATGCGGGCCACCGCCGAGTAACTCACCCTGGAACAACACCGAGTATTCGTCGTGGGTGAAGTCTTCTGCCCTGCGATAGGGGCCCTGCTCGAACACCACCACATTGAAGCCGGCGGTCGAGAGTTCCCTGGCGATGATGCCGCCGGCTGCGCCGGAGCCGATAATCGCAAAATCGACCGGTGTGCGCTGATCGAAAGTCACATCATTCGCCACTGGACTGCTCCTTTGCATACTCGGCATCGTAGTAGCCGAAAGGAGCTTCCCAGCCGCCGTGGTGACCTTCAAAGCCGACCAGGTCCCAGCTCAGGTGGTCCTTGTTGCCGCCATGCTTCGCCATGGCAAAAAAACCATAGATCGTCGTAATTCGCAGCAGCTCAAAACGTCCATCGTGTTCGTTGGCCTTCAGTGCCGCGTCTTGCTCAGCTTCGGCAAGCGTCGCAAAACGCGCGCCGAGCCCACCGTTGATGGTCTGCAGGAATCCGCGCATGACGTCCAGAAACCGGCTCAGCTCGTCGCCCCAGGCGCGATCGAAGAAATAGATGACACCGGCTTCGGTCGCGCCGGGCGTATCGGTCGTCGGGATCAGCCGGGCTGCAATGGCAGCAAAATCTGCCGCCTCCTCCGTGCCGAGAGTCCGGAATGTCGCACCTTCGTCCCGAGCCGTACATGCCGCCTGTGTCAATGCAGCAAACGAGGGGGCACCGATCCTGAACAGCGATGCACCTGTCAGCGCACCCGTGGATTTCAGGAACCGGCGCCGCGATATATCGCTGTTGTTCTTCATTGTTGAGCGCCCTGTTATTGTTGTGCCGCACAAACTACCACAGGCAGAAAGCCCGCGCAGTCTCGTCCACGTCGTATAATCACGGAATAATGCGCTCTCAAAACAAGGGGTCAGGATGGGCCGGCTAACAACGCATATTCTCGATACGGCACACGGCGGGCCTGCGTCGAACGTGGACATTCGCCTCTTTTCCATGGGTGAATCGCGCGCACGTGTTGCGAGCGCCACGACAGATGATGACGGGCGTACGCCATATCCCTTGCTCGAAGGCGATCTCATGACGTCGGGCACGTACGAGCTCGAATTCGACATCGGAGCCTATTTCCGGAAACGAGGCGTCGAGCTGGCTGACCCCGCGTTCCTCGATACCGTGGTCATTCGCTTCTCGGTGAATGGCAATGAGGACTACCATGTGCCGCTGCTGGCTTCTCCCTGGTCTTACTCAACCTATCGGGGCAGCTAGTTCATATGTCTTCAGCGACTATCCGTTTCATTCTCAACGGCGAGGTCATCGAGACCGAGGTCGTCGACCCGACGCGTACCGTGCTGCAGTTTCTCCGTGAGGACATGCGCCTGACCGGTACGAAAGAGGGATGTGCCGAAGGCGACTGTGGTGCGTGTACAGTCGTTGTCGTCGAGATCGACCGCAGCGGCGAGGGTATCGAGCTCAACACCGTCAATTCCTGCATACAGTTTCTGCCGACTATCGACGGCAAGGAGCTGATCACGGTCGAAGGCCTGTGTGGCAAGAACGGTGGCTTACATCCCGTACAACAGGCCATGGTCGAGCAGCACGGTTCGCAATGTGGTTTCTGCACACCGGGATTTGTCATGTCCCTCTATGCGCTGTACCGCTCGAACGACAACCCGTCGCGGCAGGAGATCGACGATGCGCTGGCCGGCAATCTCTGCCGCTGCACCGGCTACCGGCCGATTATCGCGGCCGCGCAATCGATGCATGAGCAGAGCGACGACTGGCAGCCAAAAGACCACGAGACACAGCTGCGGGCGATCGGGCGGGACGAATCGCTGGAGATCAACCACAACGGTCGCCGTTTCTTCGCGCCGCGGGACATCTCGATGCTGGCGGAACTCTTCGAGTCGCGACCGCACGCCACGCTGCTTGCCGGCGGTACCGACGTTGGTTTGTGGGTGACGAAACAGCATCGCGAACTGAACACGATTATCTACACGGGACGCGTACGAGAGCTTCTCGAGCAACGCGTGTCGGGTACGCACCTGGAGATAGGCGGCGCGGTGAGTCTCACCGATGCCATACCACTGATTATCGAACAGTATCCCGGCCTGACCGAGATGTTCCGGCGCTTCGCCTCTCCGCCTATTCGCAATGCGGGTACGCTTGGCGGCAACATTGCTAACGGCTCGCCAATAGGCGACTCGATGCCTGCGCTGATTGTGCTTGGTGCCTCGCTCGTGTTGCGCAAGGGCGTCAGCCAGCGCGAACTGGCACTCGACGAATTCTATCGTTCTTACCAGGTCAACGAACTCCAGCCCGGGGAATTCGTTGCGACCATTCGGATTCCGTTGCCGGAGGAGGGCGTGATCGTGAGCAGCCAGAAATGGTCAAAGCGATTCGACCAGGATATTTCAGCTGTCTGCACGGCGTATCGCCTGCAACTCGACGGCGACCAGGTGGTGAGCTTCCGCATGGCCTGCGGCGGCCTCGCCGAGACCGTCAAACGCGCATCCGCCTGCGAGGCCGTGATCAATGGCGCTGTTTGGGGTGAGGGCACAATCGACAATGCCTGCGAAGCATTGGCCAGAGATTTCAGCCCGATTACAGACATGCGTGCGTCGGCCGACATGCGTCTGGTGGCAGTTCGAAACCTGCTGCGCCGGTTCTGGCTGGAAACAAGCAGCGAGGCGCCGCAAACGGTGTACACGTATGGACGCTAAAGCAGTCGGCAAAGCGCTGCCACACGACAGCGCGCACCTGCATGTATCGGGCACGGCCGCCTATACCGACGACCTGCCGGAGCCGCGCGACCTGTTGCATCTTGCTGTCGGCATGAGCGAAAAGGCGCACGCGCGCGTTCGTCACATCGACCTGTCCGCAGTCCGTGCCGCACCCGGCGTTGTCGATGCCATGCTTGCGAGCGACATTCCGGGGACGAATAACTACGGCTCCATCGTCAAGGACGATCCGGTGCTGGCGGACGGGCTCGCGCAGTATGTCGGGCAACCGCTTTTCGTTGTTGCCGCGACGACCGTCGATGCGGCTCGCAAAGCGGCAGGTGAGGCGAGCATCGACTACGACGAGCTGGAAGCGATTCTCGACCCGCTGACAGCTGTCGCAAAAGAATCCTTCGTGCTGCCAAGCGAGACACTCGTGCGTGGCGAGCCCGATGCGGCACTGAAAGCCGCGCCACATCGTCTGCAACGGCAGGTGTCGCTTGGCGGGCAGGATCAGTTCTATCTCGAAAGCCATATCGCGATGGCCCTGCCGCAGGAAGACGGTGGAATACTGGTCTACAGCTCGACCCAGCATCCCGATGAGATCCAGAGAATCGTCGCGCATGCGACGCTCAGGGCCTCCAAAGATGTGACCGTCATTTGTCGGCGCATGGGAGGCGCATTCGGCGGCAAGGAGAGCCAGGCCGCGTTGATCGGTTGCATCGCAGCGCTCGCCGCCGATAAGACGGGGAGGCCGTGCAAATTGCGGCTCGATCGCGACGACGACATGATCATGACGGGCAAACGGCACGACTTCGTTATCGACTACGACGTCGGCTTCGACGATGCGGGACGCATCCTCGGCATTAACTTCGAATTTGCAGCACGGTGCGGCATGTCGGCCGATCTGTCGGGACCGGTCAACGACCGCGCGATGTTCCATTGCGACAACGCGTACTTTCTCGAGAACGTGCGTATCGTTTCGCATCGCTGCAAGACCAATACCGTATCGAACACCGCGTTCCGCGGCTTCGGCGGCCCACAAGGAATGTTTGCTATCGAATATGTCATCGACGACATCGCACGCACGCTTGGGAAGGACTCGCTCGACATCCGCCGCATCAACTTTTATGGCAAGGGCGAGCGCGACGTTACCCATTATCAGCAAGTAGTCGAAGACAACATCATCGATGAGCTTTTTGACCAGCTGCTGGTCAGTAGCGACTACGAGAGTCGTCGCACCGAGATTCAGCGATACAACGAGGCGAGTAAGATCCTGCGGCGCGGCTTGGCGATCACACCGGTCAAGTTCGGAATCTCGTTCACGTCGACGCTGCTGAACCAGGCCGGCGCGCTCGTTAACGTGTACCGCGATGGCACCGTGCAACTGAATCATGGCGGCACGGAGATGGGGCAGGGCTTGTACATCAAGGTGGCACAGGTCGTGGCCGACGAGCTCGGTATCGATGTCGACCAGATTCGTACGACCGCGGCTGATACAAGCAAAGTACCGAATGCGAGCGCGACCGCGGCATCCAGCGGTTCGGACATGAACGGCAAAGCCGCCCAGAAGGCGGCTGCTAAAATCGTCAAGCGCCTGACTGTTTTCGGGGCGGGACATTTCGGCGTATCGGAGGCGCAAATAGAGTTTCGCGATAACCGGGTCTATGTTGGCGACCGTGACTTCGGTTTTGCAGAATTCGTGGAGCTGGCCTGGGCGAATCGTGTCTCCCTGTCTGCGACGGGGTACTACCGAACGCCGAAAATCAATTACGATCGTGCGTCGTTCAGCGGCAGGCCGTTCTACTACTTTGCTTACGGCGCCGCCGTTACTGAAGTCGTTGTCGATACGCTCACAGGTGAGAGCAGGATTCTGCGCACCGATATCCTGCACGACTGCGGCGAATCGCTGAATCCTGCAATTGATCTTGGCCAGGTCGAAGGTGGTTATGTGCAGGGCGCCGGTTGGCTGATGTCCGAGGAACTCTCCTGGAACGACAAAGGCGAACTTCAGACGCATGCGCCGTCTACGTACAAGATACCGACCTGTTCGGATCTCGCGCCGGACTTCAGGGTGGAGCTCGTGCAAAACCTCGGCAACCGGGAAAAGACGATCCATCGGTCGAAAGCCGTTGGTGAGCCGCCGCTGATGTTGGGTCTGTCCGCATTCCACGCGATCCGCGATGCGATCGCCGATGGCACGTCGATGCCGGACCTGCCGGCGCCGGCGACACCTGAGGCCGTTCTGAGGGCGCTGCAGGGTTCTGCCAATGAATGAATGGATCGATGAACTCAATGATCTGAGTGCGGCAAGCGAGCCGGCCGTGCTGCTCACCGTCGCCGGCGTTCGTGGTTCGGCGCCGCGCGAAATCGGGGCCAAGATGATCGTTACGGCAACTGAGACGATCGGCACGATCGGCGGTGGGCAGCTCGAGTATCAGAGCACTCGCGTTGCCGTCGGCATGCTCGAGGAAGAGCAAATGGCATTGCGCAGTTTTCCGCTTGGGTCAGCTATGGGCCAGTGTTGTGGCGGCGTCGTTGAGATCCTGTTTGAGCCTTTTGTCGGTGACATGCCCGCTTGGTTACGTGATCTGCGGGCATTGCACGGACAACGGGAGCCGGCCGTCATCGCGACACGTATATCGCGCTCTGCGCCAGGCAAGTTCGTTGTGACGGCGGATCGCGTCTTTGGCGTTGCAGAGGATGACGCTGACTCGGCCATGGTTGCCATGGCTCGCGCAATTCTCAATGGTAAACCCGAGGCTCAACGCAACGTGCAGGAGTTCTATGAGCCGGTGGTTGTGCCCGACCTGAATATCGCCGTGTTTGGCGCCGGCCACGTCGGTTCGGCCGTGGTGGCCGCTTTATCGGGACTCGACTGCAACATCCGTTGGATCGATAACCGCCGGAATATTTTTCGCAAGGTGCCGGGCAACGTGCGGGCAATCGAGGCGACCGAACCCGCGCTCGAAGTGTCCGCAATGCCGCCGGACAGCTACTACCTCGTGATGACGCACAGCCACGCACTCGATTTCGATATTTGTGATCGAATCCTGCGACGTGAGGATTCCCGTTATTGTGGTTTGATCGGCTCACTGTCCAAGCGCCGCCGCTTCGAAAAACGTCTCCGGCAGCAGGGTATGTCGCAGGGACTTATCGACACCCTGGTGTGTCCCATCGGCGTCGATGGCATCAGCGGCAAGAAGCCGGCCGAGATTGCTGTATCGGCGGCCGCCGAGATACTCAAGATCAGGGAGGCCGCGGCCGATGTGGTCGTGGCAGAGTATCCTGACAACGTTCATCCAATCGACCGGACAAGACACTAAAATGGAAGCCTACATTGTTGACTGGCTTAATCTTCTCGTTCGCTGGCTACATGTCATTGCCGGTGTCGCGTGGATAGGCGCGTCGTTCTATTTCATCTGGCTTGATGATCACCTCGAAGCACCGAAGGATCCCGCGGACGATGCCAAGGGCGTGGGTGGCGAGGTTTGGTCCGTGCACGGCGGCGGCTTCTATCACGCGCAGAAGTACAAGGTTGCGCCACAACAATTGCCCGAACGCCTGCATTGGTTCAAGTGGGAGGCGTACACAACCTGGCTCTCCGGCATATTGCTGACAGCGCTGGTGTACTGGTACGGCGCTGAGGTCTACCTGATCGATCGCTCGGTGGCCGACCTGTCTTCCCCGGCAGCGGTTGGTATCGCGATTGCGTTCATCGCTGGCGGCTGGCTGGTCTACGATCTGCTCTGCAAGTCACCGCTCGCGCGTGATACGCGTGTCTTTGCGGTCATTTTGCTGGTCCTGAGCAGCGCTCTCGCCTGGGGCCTCTGCCAGTTGTTCGGTGGGCGAGGTGCCTATATTCATTTTGGCGCCGTGCTCGGCACCATCATGGTTGCCAACGTCTTCTTTGTAATCATTCCCGGGCAGAAGAAGATGGTCGCGTCGGCAGAGCGTGGTGAAGCGCCGGACCCGACTCCTGGACTCCACGCCAAGCAGCGCAGCGTACACAACACCTACTTCACTTTGCCGGTCTTGTTTGTCATGACCAGCAATCACTTTGCGATGGCATACGGTCATGCCTACAACTGGCTGATCCTGATCGGCATCTCGCTCGCCGGTGCGCTGATCCGTATCTATTTCGTGAATCGCCACAAGGGCAGCGCATCGCTGTTGCCAGTCGGTCTGGCTGTCGTGATTTTCGCGGTCATCATAATCGCCATTGCACCGCGCCCGCAGGAACGCAGTGAGGCCAGCGTTTCATTCGACCAGGTTCGTAACATCATCAACGCGCGTTGTACTGCCTGTCACTCGGCGGCGCCGGTGCACCCGGCTTTCCCGGTGGCGCCGCTCGGCATCATGTTCGATACCGTTGAGCAGGTAGTTCAGGACGCGGATCGTATTTACCAGCAAACTGTCGCAACCCGCGTAATGCCTATCGGCAATCTCACCGCGATGACCGATGAGGAGCGCCAGGTGATTGATGCCTGGTACCAGGGGCTGCAGTAATCGAAATGACTGACTATCCGAGGAACATGCGCGGCTACGGGCAGAACCCGCCCGCAGCAAACTGGCCCGGCGGGGCGCGCACCGCTGTGCAGTTTGTTATTAACTACGAGGAAGGCGGCGAGAATTGCGTGTTGCACGGCGACACCGCTTCCGAGGCGTTCCTGTCCGAAATCGTCGGCGCGCAGCCGATCGAGGGCCAGCGCCACATGAACATGGAGTCGATTTACGAATACGGCTCGCGCGCCGGTTTCTGGCGTCTGCACCGCCTATTCACAGAGCACGATCTGCCGGTAACCGTATTCGGTGTGGCGATGGCGCTCGAGCGCAATCCCGAGGTCGTTGCCGCAATGCAGGAAGCAAATTGGGAAATTGCGAGCCACGGCTATCGCTGGGTGGACTATCAGCACGTCGATGAAGACACGGAGCGCGCGCACCTCAGGAAGGCGCTCGGGATTCACGAGCGCGTAACGGGTGAGCGTCCCCTCGGCTGGTACCTTGGTCGCTGCGGTCCGAACAGCCACAGACTCGCGGCCGAGGAGGGCGGTTTCGTCTACAACGCCGATTCCTATGCCGACGACCTGCCGTATTGGGATTATTCCTGGGGAGAACCGCAGCTCATGGTTCCCTATACACTGGACGCCAACGACATGCGCTTCGCGACCGCGCAGGGATTCAACTCCGGCAAGCAGTTCTACAACTACCTCAAAGACACATTCAAGGTGCTGCACGCCGAGGGTGGGCGCATGATGTCGATTGGCCTGCACTGCCGGCTGGCCGGACGTCCTGGCCGTGCCGCAGCTGTTGCCAGGTTCCTCGACTACGTCGGGAAACACGGTGACGTCTGGGTTGCGACGCGCCTCGATATTGCGAGACATTGGCGGGAACGGCATCCGGCCCGAGGAAACGACTAGTGGATACACACGACTTTATTGCGCGGTTTGCAGGGATCTACGAACATTCGCCCTGGGTGGCCGAACGTGTGGCACCGATCGCGGAGCAACTCGACGACACGCAGCAGCTCGCGACGCTGATGGTGGACTGTGTCGACAATGCCGATACCGAGCTGCAGCTCAGGTTGATCCGTGCGCACCCGGACCTTGCCGGCAAGGCGCAGGTAGCCGGCGACCTGACGGCCGATTCAACGGCGGAGCAGGCAAGTGCCGGCCTTGATCAATGTTCGAAAGTCGAGTACGAGCGTTTCCAGGCGCTTAACGAGGCGTACAAGGAAAAGTTCGGCTTCCCGTTCGTTATGGCGGTGCGCGGCAGCAGCAGGGCCGAAATACTCGACGCGTTCAGCAGGCGTTTGCAGAACGACTACGACCTCGAGTTCGAAACGGCGCTCGCCGAGATACACCAGATTGCGCGGCTGCGCCTTGAGGCCATGGGGGGCGACAAATGACGCACAAGGCGCACAAATGGGTGCAGCTCGCACGACCGCGTCTCGGTGCGCGCGTGACCTATGCCACGGACGAGTTCTTTGGTGCGAAAGAACGCCTGATTGATACCGCCGATCCCGTGTTTATCGAAGACAAGTACGATGACCACGGCAAATGGATGGATGGTTGGGAAAGCCGGCGCAAGCGCGAGCCCGGCCATGATTACTGCGTGATTCGCCTGGGCGTGCCGGGAGTTATTCACGGCTTCGACATAGATACGAGCCACTTCACGGGTAACTTTCCTCCGCAGGCATCCGTCGAAGCCTGTGTCAGTGGAGACGATGTGCCGGAAGATGGATGGGTCGAATTGATTCCGAAGACCGGCCTCACCCCCGATTCGCACCATTTCCTCGACGCTCGCAACGATACGATCTTCACGCACGTGCGCCTGCACATTTATCCGGATGGGGGCGTGGCACGGTTGCGCGTCTTCGGTGAAGTGAAAGCGGATTTCACGGATGTGGACGGCTACGTGGATCTCGCGGCGATAGAACATGGCGGTCGGCCAGTCGCCTGCAGCGACGAGCACTACGGCAGCGTCCACAACCTGACGGCACCCGGACGCGGCATCAACATGGGCGACGGTTGGGAGACTGCAAGGCGCAGGGGCCCCGGAAACGACTGGGTCATCATCAGGCTCGGTCAACCCGGCGTCATCGAGCGCGCCGAAATCGACACAGCGCATTTCAAGGGCAACTACCCGGACCGTGTGTCACTCGAAGCCGCGATGTTCGACAGCGACGATGATGCGAGCAACGAATCGACGAAGTGGCAGACCTTGCTACCCTCTGCGAAGCTCAAGATGGACCAGCAACACTATTTCGATGATGCGCTCGAGGGCATTGGGCCAGTCAGTCATGTTCGTATGTCGATTTACCCTGATGGCGGCGTAAGTCGCATTCGCCTCTTTGGCCGGGTTCATGGCTGATCCCGGCATCATCTCCCTGCAGCCTGAACCGCTGACGAGCGAGAGATTCGCACCGTACGGCGACGTCATTGAGGCATCGCTCGACAATCCCAACGCGATGAACGAAGCGCGCTTCCAGCGCTTTGACGATCTTTGTGATGTGGATGTGGGCGGCGGTGAGGTTGCGATGAGCGTTGCACGTTGCCGTGCCCCGACGTCCTTGCCGTTACGCATCGACATGGTCGAGCGGCATCCACTCGGCAGCCAGGCATTCGTGCCATTGAGGCCCTGTCGCATGGTCGTCGTGGTTGCGCCGCCCGGCGAAAGCGTTGAGGCTTCGCAGCTGCGCGCCTTCGTGACCAACGGCAGACAAGGCATCAACTATCACCGCGGCACCTGGCATATGCCATTGATCGCATTCGATGCGGGGCAGGAATTCCTGATTGTCGATCGTGGAGGCAGCGAGCCGAACTGCGAGACACACATGCTGGATGACGCGGTCATGCTGGAGGCCGTGTAGTGGAGGCGCTGCGTGCGTCGATCCTGCATTGCCTCGCCGACCCGGGCGGAGAGTCGAACCCGGCGGCATACGAATACTTCGAAGACGGCTTGCTTGTCATAAACGAGGGCAACATCGTCGATGCGGGTCATGCCGAAACATTACTTGGTTCGCTACCAGCTGATCTT
>Ga0316192_10001516_pt1 | contig 17068 bp, 16 predicted proteins | sample MerIslwburrow_MG_FD_204931 | JGI IMG/M metagenome (GOLD analysis project Ga0316192, IMG submission 204931) | Coastal sediment microbial communities from Maine, United States - Merrow Island worm burrow | ecosystem: Environmental > Aquatic > Marine > Coastal > Sediment | place: USA: Maine...
TGTGGAAAAGCTGGGTGCAGCCGCCGCAGAGCTTTTCAAAAAACTGGGCTACCACAACATCGAAACCCGTATTGGCGACGGTTATCAGGGCTGGCCGGAACATGCGCCGTATGACGGCATTATTGTTACCGCCGCCGCCACGCATATCCCGGCAGCGCTGGTCGAGCAACTCAAGCCGGGCGGCAGGATGGCTATTCCCGTGGGACTGCCCTACAGCCACCAGGAACTGATGCTGGTCAGAAAAGACCAGCAGGGCAAAACGCTGACCGAAAGTGTACTCGGAGTCGCCTTTGTTCCCCTGGTGGACGGGAAGAGTGTCAGTCGGCAATAGGTGTGCCACGGATTCTTCAGATTGCGGGTACGGTCTGATGATAACCTCAGGCTGCTTTTGGGGATGATTATAAATTCGTCTCGTGCGTATTAACCGACTGTTATAAAAGTAAAAATAGCTTATAGATGGTGTGTTCAGGGGGTTTTTAAGGAACTTTATGCGTGAAGCCATACCTAATAGTTATAATATGATTATTTACTAATATTGGAGATAGTTATGGTTATTGACGCACTGACTATTGCAGGGATTATTCTGGCAGCAATCGCGATTATAGCGGTGGTGCGCGTGTGTAATACCGGGGGAGGTAATTGCCTGGGTAAGAAGTGACCTTTTCGGGAGGTCGGTCGTGCCTAGTCGTTGGCCAGGTTCGCTGATTCCAGGAACTCCATCGAGGGTGCGAAGAACGAGCAGCCGGTGACGGCGCGCGTGTAGTCCAGCAGGTGGTCATAGTGACCCTCTGCATCGGTGTGGATCATGCGGTCGAGCATTCGGTCAAAATTATCCGCTGTGCTGGCGTAGGCGATAAACAGCAGGCCTGATTCACGCACGTTCCCGTACGGCATGCTGTGGCGCAGTATTTCAAGTTCCTCCCCATCCTGTTCAATGACCACACGACTGATATGAGCGGTCGGTGGTTTTACCCCGTCTGCAAGTTCGACATCGTCCGCTTTGCTGCGCCCGATTGCAGCTTCCTGTTCGTGTACTGATAATGTTTCCCAGCTATCCAGGTCATGGATATAGCGTTGCATGTTGACGTAACTGCCCGCGGCAAAAGCCGGATCGACCTGTGTAACAAATGCCACGTCCGCGCGTTCATCGCCTGCGGGGTTTTCTGTGCCATCGACGAATCCCGTCAGGTCCCGGTTTTCCAGATAGCGGAACCCGTCAACCTCCTCGACAATCGAGAGGCTCCCGCCAAATTCGGCCATGATTTTCCTTGCCAGCACATAATTGAGGTCACGCCGTTCCGAGCGGATATGAAACAGCAGGTCGCCTGCTGTTGCCGGCGCCTGACGTGATCCCTCTGCATGGGCATGAAATGGCCGCAACTCGGAAGGGCGGCCCTTGTTGGGGTACAAACGATCCCAGCAGTCTGAACCGATCGCAACCACACTGACCAGCCCGGCCCCGGGGTCTATCGCAGCGACTTCCCGGCTAAGTCCCGGCACGGCAGCGCAACCCGATCGGACCCGCGCCGCTGCGCCGTCATCTGCATTAGCTGTCGCAACGATAAAGCAGGCTGTTGAGTTACCTTCCGGTAATATTCCACTCTGGGGCGTCGGCATGGTGTTTAGCTCCTGGATAAATAGTGCTGGTAAAAATACTGTATCGCCGTTTGGGCTCGCAAATCCTGGTGAGTAAATCAGGAAATGCTGATAAATTAGTCTAATTGATTGTCATAATATTTGTGATAGGTGCAGCCTATGTATGTCGACGTTTGCTGCGTACCTTTGAGCGAACGCAACTTAGTTGTGCGGCCGCAATTGCTGCTTGCAGTACATCGATAACTTCCGGGCGCGGGAAGCTGGTTCGCCAGGCCAGCGCAACCTGGCGGGTGGGTACCGGGCTGGCAAAGCGTCGGATTGCCAGCAGACGCTGTGAATACCGGTCGGCACCTGCTGCTGTACAGGGCAGTACGGTGAGCCCCATTCCGGACGCGACCATGTGGCGTATGGTTTCCAGCGAGCTGCCTTCCGCAGTATAGACCGCTCGACTGTCCCCCGTGGATCGGGGTGCGCACGCCGGGCAGGCCGCTATGACCTGGTCGCGGAAACAGTGACCGGCGCCGAGCATCAGCACTGTTTCATCTTCAAGATTCTTTGAGCGCAGCGTTTTGCGACGGGTAAGTGGGTGTGATGCCGGCAGCAGGATCACAAAGGGTTCCTCGTAGAGGGGGAGTGTCAGGATGTTAGGCTCTTCGAACGGCAGAGAGATGATGATGACGTCCAGATCCCCCTGCTTGAGTTTATCGTTGAGCACGGCGGTGTAGTTTTCTTCCACCACCAGTGGCATTTGCGGAGCGCGCTCCCGTAAGTTTGAGATCAGGTCCGGAAACAGGTAGGGCCCGACAGTATAAATGGCACCGATGCGCAGTGGACTGGCAAGTTGATCGCGTTCTGACTGGGCGACCTGGCGTACGGACTCAATTGCTTCCAGCGCCCGTTGAGCCTGTTCGACGACACGTTCACCGGCTGGCGTAATGCGCACTTTGTGCCGTGCACGTTCAAACAGCGCTACCCCCAGTTCATCTTCCAGCTTTTTCACTGCCACGCTCAGCGTCGGCTGGCTGACAAAACAGGCTGCTGCTGCGTGACCGAAATGACGCTCCCGCGCAAGGGCAACGATGTAGCGGAGTTCTGCAAGATTCATCCAGTTGCTCCGGTGATAGGCAGCACCTATTACAGCACTTAACAAATACAATTAGCAACACCGGTTACGGTGGTCTAGGCGGCTTCACACGCCATAGGAGGGATGTCGATGATCAAGAAGATTGCAGCTGCACTAAGCCTGCTTGGCGCGGTATGTTTCGCGGTGCAGGCAGATGAATTCGATCAGGTGGATCTTGATCGCTGGCAGCAGGAATATAACGTCGTGGTTGGCAAGGGTGAAAAACTGTTTCACGGCGGACTGAAAAGCAGGAACACAGTGTCCTGTGACCAGTGCCACCCTAACGGCGCAAATACCCATCCGGAAACCTACCCCAGGTTTCAGCAGCAACCGGGCAGGGTTGTGGTGCTGGGTGAGATGATCAACTGGTGCATCATGAATCCACTGGAGAGCGAGCCACTGGTCAATTCGTCATCCCGGCGCAGACCGGGATCCAGTTCAAGGGCTGGTAGATGCCCGCCGTGGACTCAGAAGCCCCTGGCCCAGCCTATCCAGAACTGCGGATCATCTTTGCTGGAGACATCATTCTCATCGCTAACCTGCTCATAGTTCATGCTGAGGGAACCGAAGTCACCCGCATCCTTGGTAACGCTGATGCCCCAGTTGGTGTAGTTGAAGTCGCATTCCATGCAGTTTCCGTCGTCATCAAAGTCATAGTAGCCGATATTTGCCGAGGCGGTGAAGCCCTGGAAGTCCCATGGGAAATCGATATTGAGGTTGTAGTACAGGTCGCCATTGTCAAATGCGTGGTCGCCACTGGCCTCGGAATAGACGGTGTAAGAGATGCTGCCGGTCAGGATTTTCCAGCCCAGGCTGCCACTGACTTCAGCGTAATCCAGATCATCGTCGCCGTCACCGGGGTACCAGTAGTACCAACCGCTCAGGTCGTAGCTAAAGCCGGTGTCGCCAATATCGTCACCGATGCCGCCGTACAGATCCACCTCGACACTTTCATCACCACCAAAATCAACATTGGACATCCAGGCGCCCAGATAGAAGGGTGAATCTGTGGTCAGATCAAGGCCACCAGATACTGCGGCCTTGTCGTCGGTCTGGGTGACACCACGAAACAGATAGTTACTTTGCACGCCGAGGTTGGCGCTCAGATCAACTGCCTGTGCCAGGCTGCTGCTGGCCAGCAGTGCGGAAGCCAGCAGGGTTTTGCTGTATTTCATAGCGTTAGGATCCCTTGCAGTGTCAAATTAATGTAAGTGCGCCTGGATTCATGACCCGAAGCATTTCCCATGCCAACCAAATAAACGGGACCTACACCATTTGCAGCGCCGACCGCGTCCCGTTTCACGCTGATCGTTCTGAAAGTCACGCAATCTTGCCGTTTTCGCCGCATAAGTTCCGTGCCTGATTTATTTCCAGCCAATGCCTGTGGTCAGGCTAACTGATGCCTTCAAAAACAGGGAAAACATTAACAAGAACAGGCGCTTGTAAAATCCAGCTCACCCGCCGACCGCAACAATTTACTCAAGCCTTTATATATACGGTCCGATAGCATGAAAACCGGTCTAACTTTGTGAATTAACCCATACTTTAATAAAAACAGTGCCGAGATCAGTTATTCATGCGCTACCGTAATCTGTTCTCGGTTCTCTTGCTTGTCGTTTCAGCCGTGAGTCAACCCGTTTTGGCCGGTGAGAAAAGCCTGCCTTCACCAGTACGTAACCTGGTACTGCTTAACTGGTCTGAATATCTCGATCCGGAACTGGTGGCCGAATTTGAACAGGCATTCAATGTGAACGTCAGGGAAATCTACTATGAAAGTGATGACCTGCGTGACGACATGCTGCTGGAAACCGAAGCGCGCGGCTACGACCTGGTGCTGGTCAGCGGAGCCACTGTTAACCTGTACCTGAAACGCCATTGGCTGGCGCCGCTGGAACTGGAACAGATGCCGAATTACAGGCATATCAATACACACTGGCTGACCGCCTTCCCGGGCGTGCAGGGATATGCTGTACCGTACTTCTGGGGCACGATGGGCATTGCTTATCGCAAAGACCTGGTTGACGCCCCGATCACGAGCTGGATGGACATCCTTAAGCCGGGTGAGTCCCTGCGCGGCAAGATCGGCATGATCGAGTCCTCTCGCGATCTCATGACCGTAGCGCTGAAAGCGCTGGGCTATTCCGCCAACAGCACGGACGCCGCTGAAATCAAGGCCGCCGGGGAGCTGCTGCTGGCGCAGAAACCGTACGTCAGGAGTTACAATTACCTGGCGCTGAACGAGGAATCCGCCCTGGTCTCCGGTGAGATAGTTGCCACCATGCTCTACAACGGTGACGCGTTGATGGTGCAGGAATACCATGACAGCATCGAGTACGTGCTGCCCGCCGAGGGCGGCAACATCTGGGCCGATTACCTCGTGGTCATGGACAGTTCAAGGAATAAAGATCTTGCCTGGGCCTTTATTAATTTCCTCAATGAGCCCGAACATGCCGCGCAACTGGCTGAGTTCGTCTATTACGCAACACCCAACAAGGCGGCCGAAAAACTGCTGCCCGCAGAATTCCTGAATAATCCGGTTATCTACCCGGGTAAAGAAGCCCTGGCTAATTCGGAGTTTCATACCGAATTACCACCGCGCGCCGTCAAAAGGATGAACCTGGTCACCTCAAATGTTTTAAGGTAAGCGGAAAAAGTCGGGATGAAGCTTCGTTCTAAAATCCTGTTAATACTGCTGCCGCTGACCATAGCGCCACTGTTCGCGATGGGCTGGATTGCCTATAGTGAACTGCAGCACGTCTCTGAAGAAAAAGCCTTCAAGGAAATGTCTGCCGCCGTGCTGCACGTCAGGCAGGACTCAGAAACCGATCTGACCAACACTGCGGCCAACATCGAACTCTTTGCGAATCACTTAATGGTGCGAAAATATATTCTCACCGCCGATGAAAGCGAGCGCTATATGTTGCTGCAAAAGCCGCTGCTGCGCACCTTCGATGGGTTTCAGGACGCCTACCCGGAATACTATGAGATCCGGATTTTTCTAACCGATGGTTACGAAGATATCCGCCTGAACAACCTGCCGATCAAAAACATGACTGATGAAGAGAACGCCAACCCTGTTTTCCAGGCCATGCGTGAAAACACTGGCAGGATAACGCAACTGATCTTTCGCAATCCTGACAACAACGAAATCTCGTTGTTTGTCGGTAAGCCACTGGTATTTCGAGACCCAACGGTAGACCCGATCGGGAAAGCACCCACGCTGCGCGGTTACCTTGCCATCACTGCTGATCTACATGACCTGAAGGAACATATCGAAAACGTTCAAATCGGGGAAACCGGTTTCCTGGTGGTGACTGACAGCCAGGGTAATCCTTATTTTCAACCCGAAAACACGCCGCTTGAAAACAGGTTGGCAGCGTCAACTTTCAAGGCCGCCCTGGCAATCTCAGTTGAACAAAAGCCCGTCATCGCCGACCTCGACAAACAGTCGGCTTATTTCATGGGCGCAGAATTGTTCCCCGGTATGTACCTGTTTGCAGTTCTCCCACAGGCCGACCTGTCAGCCAGCAGCCTGAGGCTGGGCATTATCGTTGCAGTTATCACCCTGTTGACGTTCATACTGACCGCCGCTGCAATTTACCTCGCACTGCAGCATTTCATTATCACGCCGGTACAGAATCTGCAGCAGCTCTCCAGGGAAATCGGGCGTGGCAAACTTGAGATAAAAAGCACATTGAAACCGAATGACGAAATCGGCGATCTGGCCACTGCGTTCGAGGATATGGCCGGCAACCTCAGGCAATCGGATGAGCGGATTCGCTTCGTCGCCTATCACGACGATCTCACCGGACTCCCCAATCGCACCATGTTCGGAGAATACCTTAATCACGTGCTTGCCGATGCCCGGCGTCACAACAAACAGTTTGCGCTGCTGTTTATCGATATCGATGATTTCAAGCGCGTAAACGACACGCTCGGCCACCATGCAGGCGACCAGTTGCTTCTGAAAGTAACGGAACGCTTATCCCGTTGCCTGCGTCAGACCGACTATGTCGCACGCATCGACAGCATCAGCGCACCCGATGAAATCCTTGCGCGCCTGGGTGGCGATGAATTTGTAATACTCGTGCCGGATATCAGCGGGTCCCATGCATCCAGCACCCTGGCCAACCGCCTGCTGACAATGCTGGCCGACCCCTTCAGCATAGAAGGCCATGAATTCTATATCAGCGCCAGTATCGGCATTACCCTGTTCCCGATGGATGGCCAGGATGCGGAAACCCTGACCAAGAACGCGGATATCGCCATGTACCATGCCAAGCAACAGGGCAAAAACGATTACCAGTTTTACCTTCAATCGATGAACGTGCTGGCCCATGAGCGACTCGCGCTCGAAAACAAACTGCGCAAGGCGCTGACAAATGACGAGCTTAGTCTGTTTTACCAGCCCCAGGTTGATACCAAGAGCGGTGAAATCGTGGGCCTGGAAGCGCTGATCCGCTGGCAAAACCCCGATGAAGGCTGTATCCCGCCGGGTGTCTTCATACCGGTTGCCGAAGAAACCGGCCTTATACTGGGGATCGGTGAGTGGGTAATCAACGAGGCCTGCAGACAACTCCGTGCCTGGCGGCAGGCCGGCCTGCCGAGCATACCGGTTTCGGTCAATATCTCCGGCAAGCAGTTCGGAAAACAGGATCTGCCGCATATTATCAGCACGGCCCTGCTGCGCAACAAGCTGGACCCCGGTCTGCTCGAAGTCGAGATTACCGAAAGCGCCATCATGGATAGCCCGGACCGTGCCGTTAAGGATCTGTTAGCCATCAAGGCACTGGGCATCACCATTGCACTGGATGACTTCGGCACGGGCTATTCGTCGTTCAGTTATCTACACCGTTTCCCCATAGACACGCTGAAGATTGACAGAAGCTTCATAGAAACCATCGGCACTACGCAGGAAAGCTCGGAACTCGTCGCGGCCATCATCGCCATGGCACACATGCTGAAGTTGCGCGTGGTGGCGGAAGGCATCGAAACCGAAGAGCAGCTCAGTGTACTCGCTGACCGGGACTGCGATGTCATTCAGGGTTTTCTTTTTCAGGCGCCGGTACCGGCCCCTCAGGTGCCTGCCTTGCTGCAACGCCGCAGCCTGGTATCCGCCTGATACTTGCCGAACGGTATGGTGCCGGGTTCAGCGAAATACTTCGCGCATTGAATTCTGAAAGGCTTTGGTTAGTTCGTGCGTGTCACCCAGCAGAGAAAAGATCACCAGCATCGCTCTGCGCGGGAGTTCGTCGCAGTAGTGCGGGTCCTGTTGCCATACCTGGAACAGACGGGTTAACGCAGTCTGGTAATCATCCTGCACCATGGCAACAGCCGCCCGGTTCAGAGCAGCCTGCATGTCGTCCGGCACTTTTTCCAGTTGACGGTCCAGTTCTCCGGCGGATAAAGCCTGTTCCGCCAGCTGCAGCATCTTCGCATGAACCTGCAAGGTGCTGATCTCCGCTTCTGCCTGAATATTGCCCGGCAATGTCGAATAGTAAACATCGATATCGGCATAGCGCTTTTCGCGTAGCAGTAACTTTATTGTCATAGCGCATGGTTTCGGGTCTTGCGGTGCTGTGGCGCTTGCCTCGGCCAGTATGTGCAGCGCAGCATCAACCTGGCCGGCCTGGTAGCTGAGAATCGCCCGGGCAATGGGCGTATTCTGTGCCGGTGGAACGTATTTATCGATGCTGGACCGCAACGCGGTTTCCGATTGGGCGCCATAGATGGATTCAACCACGTTGCCGTGCTGATAGATTTTTATGGCGGGTACGCTGGTAATGCCGTTTTCGCGCGCCAGGGGTTTTTGCGTGTCGGTATTCACGTTGACCAGCAAAAAGCGTCCCTGGTATTCCCGGCTCAGACCTTCGAGCACCTGCCACAGCCTGAGACAGGGGCCTGCATTGGGTGCCCAGTAGTTGACGAGCACTGCACCCTTGCGTGAATTCTCCAGTACCAGTTGCTGGAAATTTTCGCGGGTGCCATCGAATACGTGGTTTAATTCAGTCATAAGGTTATCCAGTATACAGGCTGTGTTATGAATGTTCTTTATGCGGGATCTGCAGGATCATTGTCAGTGCTGCCTTTGCGGGCGCTGTGCAAAGCGGGTCATCGTCCGTGTGCTGTTGCCGTGGATGCTGGTGACAACAGACTTTCGCAGCGTCGGGATCTTCCGGTCGTTTCTGAAAATCAGGATTCGCTCGAGTCGCTCGCACTTTTGCATGATCTTCCGCTTATAAGATTATCCCGGGATGCTGGTAGTGCGGCGCAGCAGATCAGGGCGTATTCGCCGGACATCGTTTTCGTATCCTGCTTCGCCCGTAAAATTCCGCATGAGGTTCTGTCGGTTGCGCCCATCGGCTGTTTCAACCTGCATCCGTCGGCGCTTCCCGCCTATCGCGGTCCTGAACCGGTATTCTGGCAGTTCAGGGACGGTGTAAGCGAAATGGGCGTGACCTTACACCGAATGTCAGCGCAACTGGATGCGGGTGATATCATCAGTCAAACCTCTGTTACTATCCCGAACGGTGTGACGATGCAGCAGGCCGGCGTTTTGCTGGCGGAAGCGGGCAGTCGTATAATCGTCCAGGCCTTGTCCCGGCATGGTCAGGTCGACTGGAGCGGCCTTGCCCAGCAGGCAGACGGCGCCAGCTACCAGCGATTCCCCACGGAACCGGATTATGTCGTCAGCACCGGCTGGCCGGCGAAACGTCTGTTTAACTTCATCCGTGCCACGTGCAGACAGGGCGTTGTCTATCCCTGTGCTGTTGATAAGCGGATTTATAACCTGGTCGAGGCCATCAGCTTTCAGGAAACCGGCGAAGCCCGCCTGGTTGTCAAGGGTGCCGAGCTTACCCTGCCTTGCAGCCCCGGGTTTATCAGGGCCCGGTTTCTGCAGGGCTGAAACCTAAACCCCACGTCAGATGGGGATTCGTGCCCGGCTAATACCCTATACTCCGTATTTTATAAAGTCGGTGAACCACGTGACTGCGCCTGAAAACTATCAACTCGTCGAGACACGCCTGCAGGAAAAACTGGGCAACGGCACTACCCGCTGCAATCTGTGCCTGTGGCGCTGCAAGATCGGACACGGTCAACGCGGTTTTTGCCAGGCGCACGTCAATCGCAACGGCACGCTTTATAACCTGTCCTACGGGATTCTGTCGTCTATCGATATCGATGCCATCGAGGACAAGCCGGTAAAGCATTACCGGCCCGGTACGCGGGTTATGTCTGTCGGCAGTTACGGCTGCAGTTTCCGCTGTGGCGGGTGTCATAATCTGGATATTTCCTGGGGCGTGCAGGCGCTGGACGATCTGGCAAAAGGCGAGTCCACGGCGGCCTGGGTAACGCCACAATCACTGGTCGAAACTGCGCAGCGAGCGGGTGTGCAGGGTATTGCTTTCACCTATTCAGAGCCGGCTGTGTGGCTGGAATATATTATCGACGTTGCCGAACTTGCGCACCGGGCGGGCTTGTATACGGTGTACGTATCCAACAGCTTTGTGACTGATGAGGCGCTGGAGCTGGCTGCGCCCCATATTGACGTGTTGTGTTCTGACATCAAGAGTATGCGCGACGAGTTCTACCGGGATATCTGCCGGCCGGCAACGGTGCAGCAGGTACTGCACTCTATAAAGAAGGCGCACGAACTCGGTATTCACGTGGAAACCCGCACCAATATCATTCCGGGCAAAAATGACGATCCGCAGGAGCACTACGAGATTGCCTGCTGGGTACGGGACAATCTGGGCAAGGACAGTCCCTGGCATATCACCCGCTTTTTCCCGGCCTACAAATTGAGCGATGTGCCGCCTACTCCGGAGGCTACGCTGTTCAGTGCGCGTGACGCTGCCGAGCGTGCCGGGCTGGAAAATATTTATGTGTATAATGACAAGGGCTGCGATTGCGCGAAAGAAAATCTGCCCATTGAGGTTTATCTCGGTAGCGGCAGTGAAGAATTGCACCAGATCAAGAAGTGTGCGGCCAGTTGCTGTGGTGATGAGGGCGTAGTGCTGAAAAAGTATGAACAGGATTCGATGAAAGAAACAGCCGGGACAGGGGTTAGAGATGACTAGAACTGTACAGTGTGTAGTATTGAAAATCGAAGCGGAAGGCCTGGACAAGCCGCCGCACCCCGGTGAGCTGGGTCTGAGGATATACGAGAATGTTTCCAGGGAAGGCTGGGAAAAGTGGCTTGAACGTCTGACCACGATCATCAATGAAAATGGCCTCAGTACAGCAGACGAACAGAGCATCGAGCTGATAGAGAAACACATGCTGGGTTTCTTTTTCGATGAAGGCGATTACGGTCAACTCCCGGCGGGTTTCCAGCAGGGCGGTGGCGGCAAGAAGTAGCAGCCGCTTACCAGGCTGGTGCTATTCGCTGTTTTCAGGGGCACTGCCCGGTATCTCGGGCGGGTCTGTGTACCCCCTCGGATAATCCCACCCGAATCCCCAACGCCAGCGTGTCGGCAAATGGGGTGTGCCTGCGGCCCGGACCGCGTAATAGTAGATCCTCGCTGTAAAGGGGTGCCCTGCACCGATGATACATTCGCGGAATTCCTGGTCCGTGCGTTTGCGCTCTTCAGCGCTGCCACCCGACCAGTAACGTGCGTCATGCAGGTCACAACAGTCCCCGAAATCAAAATCCGGTGCCATGGAACAGCCATCCATCCGACATGGATGCGGAGGACCAGGCGTACCTGGATTGCTGGCTGAGTCCGTAGTGCAGGGGCGGGAAGCCGAGCAACTGCAGATCGTCAGAACGATCGCGGCCAGGGTGGCGGGTTTGAGTACGCTGCCCCATCTGGTTGCAGAATCTGTTCCTGAACTCAATGCCTGCATATCTGATCGGTTTGGTGGTGCCCGTTAACCAGAAGATCCCTGATGCCGGTCAGGCAGGTGTTTTGTGGCGTTAGCAGTTCGTCAACTGCATCATCAATGTATCCGGCATCCTTATCGCTGATTCTGAAATCGGTTTTTATCCGGCTGAGGTTGCGCCTCAGTTCGTCGTTTTTAACGTCTTCAAACTGGATGTGATAGAAAATTGCTTTTGAGGGCTCACCGCACCTGGTTTCGAACTTATCCTTGAAGCGCTCGATTTTCTCGTCCCGGTTAGCTGAGAGGAGACTGTCCGTGGCCTCAAGGAAATTGGTATCAACAACAAAATCAAATCCTTTGCGCGGGTCTGGTTTATCATTGCTGATACCACTATTACCGGTAAAGGCATCGACTAGTATGACAACCAGCCTGTCGTAATTTTCCTTCTCGCAAGGCAGGATATCCAGCATCTCTGAAACACTTTTCAGCCCCAGGTTGTCGGCGTTTCCGCCATCGAATACATGAACAAACCTGTCGCAATCTTCTACGCATCCCGGTGCGCCACTGAGCCTGTAATCCTTCATCGTCATGTAGTTAAAAACCGCTGGAAACGTTGCGGTAGCCATAACCGCCCGGGCAAGCGAATAGTCGTTGATGTCGGAGTTTATCGTGTCGAAATCCTGTCTGGTGAAGGTGAAGGGTGCGCCGAATTCCATGGCAGGATCTGTCTGGCCTGAATTGCCTTTGTCAGCCGGTGAAGGGGTAACGGTTCCATTAGTTGAGTTGAGGACCAGGTATGGTCTTGTATCGAGCATGTCACCCATCGTCAGATCGCGGCCCAGCGGCCTGGTATCGTACATGTTGTCGGCAAAGGTTTGCGCCATGATGTCGCTACGGTCATAGGCGGTAAACCAGAACTTGCCAATATTGGTTGGCCAGAACCAGTTGCCGAACCATTTGCGGATGTAATCCTTCTTCATCAGCTTTTTTACGGTAGCCTCGTTCCAGACCCGTCCATAGGCTGCAGGTTCATCGTCTGAAGAGATCACATAGTATGCGGCGGGCAGCGAGCCTCCCGACACCGAGGAAATCGCATCGACCTCGTGGAGAAGATTGATCCCTTCCTGTTCGAATACCGTTTCCAGTTTGAGCATAACACTGGCAGACAGGTAGGCGGCACGGCTGCCGCCGCCGGACAGGGACATAATTACCAGCGTTTCGGGGTGGTCCCCGCGACCGGCGGTGATATCAAAAGTGGCCCGAGTCGGTTCCGGTTCGGTATCAGGCTGTTTTATATTTGTGTGGGAAAATGAGGAACAGGCGGAAACCAGTGCAGTGAGAACAACTATCGGTAAAATTGCCTTGATATCCATCTGACACCTCCATGCCTGGATTCAGATTTTGATCATAGCAGCGCACCCCTGGTGGAGAAAGCGACTACTGTGGAGTCATTTTAAAGACCGGTGCAACGACAAAGTTCAGCAGGGAACAGGCTTCCCGCAAGGCATGGGTTACCGCATCGGTGGAATCACCGCGCGCGAAAATATAGCCTGGGTATTGATTACCTTCGGGTAACGGGACCAGTTCGTTTCCTTCACGTATTATGATGTCGACCTTTTCGACGCCGGTGACCTTGCGGGCAGCAGTGATTCCTTCCACGCGCCTGAGGATGCCGCCTTCACTGACAGGTATCATCATTACGCCGCGTGCTTCTTCCGACGGTTTGCTATGAACCGGCTTACCAATGGCCAGAGAGATTACCAGTTCCTCCAGGTTGAAGTTGTTGCCACTGTCCAGGGTGCGAGCACAGTCACCACCGATGGTGCGGGCAGCAACTTCCAGTATCCATACATCGCGGCCGTCGATACGCAGTTCGGCATGAACCGGGCCGCTGGACAGGCCGTATGCGGCGCAGGCCTGGGCGACGCGCTGTTTTATCCTGGCCTGCGTCGTGTCGTCCAGTTGTGAAGGGGTGACATAAATGGTTTCTTCGAAATAAGGACCTTGCAGGGGATCGGGTTTGTCGAACAGGGCGAGGGTGGTCAGCTCGCCATTGTGCAGATAGCCTTCCCAGGCTACTTCGATGCCGTCAATATAGTCTTCGACCAGCACATGGGTTGCTTCGAAGTCATCCTGTGCATCCGCGATGATGGTTTTGATGCGCTGACAGGCAGCAATAAATCCGGCTTCATTATCGGCACGAATAACTCCGCGGCTGGCTGACATATTCAGTGGCTTGATGACACAGGGCCAGGGTAATCCAGCCATCTGCGCTTGCAGGGGTTTACCGAGATCAATCAGGTAGTGAAGTGGTACCGGGCAACCGGCGAGTGCCAGGTGTGCGCGTGCCAGGTCTTTGCGCCGGGACAGGCGGGCCGCGTGCGGTGGAATGTGGGGCAGACCCAGTGCCTGTGCAGCCCTTGCGGCCAGCTCAACAGTGCTGTCATCGCTGCCAAGGATACCGGCAAAGGGGGCTTTGCCGGCTTCCGCCAGAATACTGGCCAACGACCTTTCGCTGTCATCCAGGTCTACGTTCAGTCCGTCGTGGACTTCGGAAATGAGCGAGAATTCACCGCGCGAGGCAATCATCGTCTCCAGGCCCATGCGCTTTGCCGCATGCAGGTAGGGGGCTATCCGATAACTGTTTGCCTGCGCAATGAGTAGCAGGCGGGGGGTGGTGGTCAGGCGCAGCCGCCGCCGGCAGCACCACAGGCACCGCAGGTACCGCTACCGCCGGTTTTGGCAAATACGTTCTTGAAGACGAAGCTCTTGTTTACGCCCTGTACCTTGTAGTCGATTTCGACACCTTCAAGGAAACCGAGTGCAACAGCGTCGACGTAGACATTCAGATCGTCGTGTTCCAGCACGCAGTCGTATTTGCCTGGCTGTTCGACAAGGGTCATGCCGTAGGACATGCCACCGCAACCGCCACCCGATACGAAAATCCGCACACCGTTCACGTCGTCTTCGTTTTTGGTAATTGCGATAAGCTGTTCGACTGCTTCTGGCGATACCTTGATCTGGTCGCTCAGGCGGGAGTTGAATTGCATTTCGGACATAACGATCACCGTGTTGTCTGGATTGGTATGAGACCGTTATTCTATCATGAATCAGCCGCACAGGCCCAGCAGGACCGCGCATACAGACTGCCCACAGTGGCGGCTTAACCACAAGGGAAGTCAGGGTAACTGAATGATCAATGCCCGTGCAGCGTTCGATAGCGTCCGCTCCCGGTGGTATACGATCCCCAGTGAACGTTGCAGAGCGAGTTCACTAACAGCCAGTTTCCTGATACGTGTGTCCAGCATGGTGATGGGCAGCAGGCTCCAGCCGATACCCACGGATGTCAGCATTTTTATAGTCTCAAGGTAGTTTGTTGACAGGGCAATATCCAGCTCCAGCCCCAGGTCTTCGAATGCCCGTTCGGCAATCTGCCGGGTGTAGGTGTTGGCTGCAGGGAGTATTGCCGGGTGCTGCGCCAGTTCACTCAGTTTTACGTCGGAGCTGGCGGCCAGTGGATGGTGGCTGGATACCACGATACCTAACGGATCCGGCCACACGACCTCGGTAGTCAGGTTGGGGGACGGTGCTGGCGGCAGGGTGACAATGCCCAGTTCCAGCTCACCGTGCTCCACAGCCGTACAAGCTTCTTCCGAGTCCATGAAGCGGATGTCCAGGCGCACCTGGGGATGTTCCTGCGTGAAACGTTTCAGGGCCGGCGGCAGGCGGTGCAGACCAATGTGATGACTGGTGGCGAAGCGCAGTGTGCCATGCACCTCACCGGTCAGATTGGTGATAGCGCGAACACTGTCCTCCAGCTCGACCAGGATATTCTGTGCGCGCGGCAGCAGCGCGCGCCCGGCTTCTGTGAGCGTGATGGTGCGGCCAATGCGGTCGAACAGTTTGGCATCCAGCTCACTTTCCAGCGCAGCGATGCGTTTGCTCATCGCTGGCTGGGTGAGGAACAGGTGCTCTGCAGCGGCGGAAAAAGATCCGGCATCTGCGACTGCGGTGAAGGCTTTCAGGGCGGCAATATCCATATATTCCTAATAGTAATATAAAATATGAAAAATATGAATTTGAGTTATTAGTTTTTGCGTCGTAGGCTACCCCGGAATCCGGAGAGAACGATGAGCGCGCAGACACTTTACGACAAACTATGGCAGGCGCACCTGGTGCGAGAGGAGGCCGATGGCACCTCACTCATATATATAGATCGCCACCTGGTCCACGAAGTGACATCGCCACAGGCGTTTGAGGGGCTGCGGCTGGCCGGGCGCAAGCCCTGGCGCAGCAACTCCATACTGGCGGTGCCGGACCACAATGTGCCGACCACGCACCGTGCTGCGGGGGTGGCGGGTATCGAAGATCCGGTGGCGCGTATCCAGGTGGAAACCCTGGACAGGAACTGTTCTGACTTCGCCATCACCGAGTTCCACATGGACGACAGGCGGCAGGGGATTGTGCACGTGATCGGTCCGGAACAGGGGGCAACCTTGCCGGGTATGACGGTGGTGTGCGGTGATTCGCACACCTCAACGCATGGTGCTTTCGGAGCACTGGCATTCGGCATCGGCACCTCCGAGGTCGAACATGTACTGGCTACCCAGTGCCTGATCCAGAAAAAATCAAAAAACATGCAGGTGCGTGTTGAGGGTGAAGCGGCTCCCGGCGTAACAGCCAAGGACCTGATACTGGCGATCATCGGTAAAATCGGTACCGCCGGCGGGACCGGCTATGCGATCGAATTTGCCGGTACTGCGATTCAGGCACTGTCACTCGAAGGTCGCATGACGGTGTGCAACATGGCCATAGAGGCAGGAGCGCGCGCCGGGATGGTCGCCGTTGATCAGAAGACGATCGATTACATTGCGGGCCGGCCTTACGCCCCCGTGGATGAGCAGTGGGATGTTGCTGTTACTTACTGGCGGACACTGATCAGTGACGAAGGCGCGGAATTTGATCGTGTCGTCACCCTGCAGGCGGGCGATATCAAACCGCAGGTTACCTGGGGGACGTCACCGGAAATGGTGGTGGCGATTACCGATGTAGTGCCCGATCCGGCGCTCGAAACGGATGTCGTGAAACAGACCGGTATGCGCAAGGCGCTGGACTATATGCAACTGACTCCCGGGACGGCGATTGCGGATATCAGCCTGGATCGTGTCTTTATCGGTTCCTGTACCAATTCGCGTATCGAGGATCTGCGCGCAGCAGCCAGTGTTGCCAAAGGGCGCAAGGTTGCAGCAAATATAAAGCAGGCGATTGTTGTGCCGGGGTCCGGTCTGGTGAAGCAACAGGCGGAAGCGGAAGGACTGGACCGGGTGTTTAGCGATGCCGGATTCGAGTGGCGCGAACCGGGCTGCTCCATGTGCCTGGCAATGAATGCCGACCGGCTGGAACCGGGCGAGCGCTGTGCCTCAACCTCGAACCGTAATTTCGAAGGCCGACAGGGCGCCGGTGGCCGTACCCATCTGGTGGGTCCGGCAATGGCGGCAGCAGCGGCTGTGGCAGGTTATTTCG